>BNJT01002879.1_pt1 | contig 109014 bp, 155 predicted proteins | sample 8540491 | NCBI WGS metagenome assembly BNJT01 (sample SAMD00202455, study PRJDB9452) | human saliva metagenome | host: Homo sapiens
TAATCCCGTAGCGTAAAATCATTTAGGAAATACAAGTGCCTGACAAACAAAGTTCTCAAAAACACTTGGAGATGTCAGAATTTTTCACCTATCGTGGTAATACCAATTTAACAAATAAACAAAAAAATCTAACATGACAAAGGTAGCAATTAAAAAAACGAGAATATAACTTCTTTCGGAGGAATTTATCATATTATGAATGTTTTTTCAAAGTTGGGTTTTGAATACCACTGAAGGAAAAAGTATCCTGAAAGTCTATACTCAATAATATTTACATACATCCTATTTCGCAAGATACTTACAATAAACTCGTGAAAGAGTCGTTATATAATGTATGAAACGTAAGGATATTCAGAAATACATATTACTTCTATTGTTCATGCTGACAGCCCAGTTGGCACTGGCGCAATCGTTCACCCTTCAAGGGAAGGTTTCCGACAAGGATGGCAACCCTATTGAGCTGGCTTCTGTCATGGTTGTCACGCAAGGAAAACTGTCGATGACGAACCTAAAAGGCGAGTTCAATATGCAGTTGCAGAGTGAAGACTCTGTAAAGGTGCGCTTCTCAATGATTGGCTACAAGACCAAGACGAAAATCCTCGTTCGTCCGAAGGGGAAGCAGACGCTACTCATTCAGTTGGCTGACGACAACGCATTGGAGGAGGTTGTAGTGCAGGGTAAAGCCAAACAGCATGGTACAACAGAAGAACTCGATATTCAAAAAACCAAACAAGGACCATCGGCTTCGGGCAATGCTGTCGAAGAAATGGTACAGACACAGGCGGGTGTTTCAACCCACTCAGAACTGTCTTCGCAATATAACGTTCGTGGTGGTACGTTCGATGAAAAACTCTGTCTATATCAATAATATAGAAGTGTTCCGACCCTTCCTTGTGCGAAGCGGACAGCAAGAAGGGCTCTCTGTCATCAATCCCGATATGGTTGAGAGCGTTGGCTTCTCGACTGGTGGATACGAAGCGAAATATGGTGACAAGATGAGTTCGGCTTTGGACATCACCTATAAACGCCCGAAGAAGACGGAAGCATCTGTCTCTGCCTCGCTTTTTAGGTGCCAGTGCCTACCTCGGCCTGTCTACTAAGAAACTGACATGGACCAATGGAGTGCGTTATAAAAACCAATCGTTATCTCCTCGATCACTCCAGACAAAGGGCGAATATCGTCCGTCTTTCCTTGATTATCAGACTTATCTCTCATGGCAACCCTGACAAGCATTGGCAGATAGATTTCATCGGTAATGTCTCTGAAAATCGTTATAACTTCGAACCAGAAGACCGTGAGACAAACTTCGGTACGCTGCAGAACGTGAAGAAGTTCCGTGTCTACTTCGACGGACAAGAGAAAGACCTCTTCCGCACCTACTTCGGCTCGCTGGCTATCACACGCCATTTGAGTCCACGCACCGACCTCTCCTTACACGCATCGGCCTTCACAACAAAGGAACAGGAGCGTTATGACATTCAGGGACAGTATTGGTTGACACAGACAGAGACGCCTGAAAAACCTCGGTGTGGGTACGTTTATGCAGCATTCTCGCGACTATCTCAATGCGAACGTGAAGAGTTTGAAGCTGATGATGCAGCACCGTACTGACAAACACAAGATTGAAACCGCTGTGACTTACAAGCAGGAAAATATCATGGAGAATGCGGCCGAATACGAATATCGTGACTCTGCAGGTTATAATGTTCCACATACAGGACGTGATTTGAAGATGATTTACGCACTTCGTGCTCGCAACGAACTCAATGCAAAACGCTTTGAGAGTTATGTGCAAGACACATGGAACTTCCAGACGCGCGACTCTGTTCCAACGCTTTTCACACTGAATTATGGCGTTCGCTTTGCGCATTGGGACTTTAATGGTGAGAGTCTATTCTCTCCACGTGCATCACTGACTATCACACCGGGCAAAAACCGCAACCTTAGCTTCCGCATTGCAGGTGGTATCTACTATCAGGCACCATTTTATAAGGAACTTCGTGACACATCAATTGTCAATGGTGTTACCTACGCAACGCTCAATCAGAAGATTCGTGCACAGCAGTCTATCCACGCATTGGCTGGTATGACCTACCGATTTAAGATGTTAGCTCGTCCGTTTAAGTTTACTGCGGAGGCTTATTACAAGGCTCTCTCACACCTCGTCCCCTACTCTGTCGACAATGTGAAGGTGACCTATTATGGTGAGAACACAGCCACAGGACACGCAACGAGTCCTCGACCTTAAACTCTATGGCGAGTTCGTCCCGGGTGCTGACTCATGGCTGACACTGAGTGTGATGAACACGAGTATGAAGTTGAATGGTAAGAGTATTCCTCTCCCAACCGACCAACGTTATGCGCTCAACCTTTATTTCACAGACTTCTTCCCGGGAACGACACGCTGGCGTATGTCGCTGAAGTTGGCTTACGCCGACGGACTGCCCTTCTCTGCTCCACACAAGGAATTGAGACAACACCTTCCGATCGCCGCCTATAAACGTGCCGACATCGGTATGAGCTACCGCCTATTAGACAATCACGACGGCAGTCGCAACACCATCTTTTAAGAACATTTGGCTCGGTCTGGACTGCCTGAACCTCTTCGGTATCAACAACGTCAACTCCTACTATTGGGTGACTGACATTGCTGGACAGCAGTATGCCGTTCCAAACTTCCTCACCGGACGACAAATAAACGGTAGGATAACCATTGATTTTTAAGCCCAAATCTCTAAGTAGAACAAGGGAAGAGCCTTTTGTTCTACTTTTTTCGTACCTTTGCATCAATATTTTATCTATCATTAATCCATAAAATAAATATATTAATGAAATTTATTAACTCGATGAGCCTTACTCTCTTGATAGGACTCTTACTTTCCTCATGTATTCGAGAGGAAGCGTTAAATGCTGAAGCAGATATTACAGACGTAAAGCTTGAAGGCATCAATCTTGTTCGTAAACCGATTATTACAAACAACGAAGTAGTCTTCCACGTCAATGGTTGGGAGAACCTCACAAAGGTGGCTCCTCAATTTAGCCTTACAGAGGGTGCAAAGATTGAGCCTGAAAGCGGTAAGGAATTAGACTTCACACAAGCTCAGACCTACACCGTGACCTCACAAGACGGATTATGGAGGAAGACGTATAAGGTGTCCTTCAAAAAGTAATGATGTGGCAACCGACTATCATTTTCGAGACCCATTTAAAGAAGATGCTACCAGTAAGTATCACACCTTCATTGACAAGACTGACGAGGGCAACCTCACAGAATGGGGCAGCGGCAACTCTGGTGTGTCATTCCTCATGGGAAACAGCAAGGCTACGGAGTATCCGACCAGTCAGTCAGAAGACGGATATGCGGGTAAGTGTCTGAAACTAACAACTGTCTCTACGGGTTTCCTCGGTTCGATGTTCGGTGCTCCTATCGCTGCTGGAAATCTCTTTATCGGCGACTTCAGCATTGACATGAGCAATGCTGCCAAATCAACCCACTTTGGTCGTCCGTTCAAGAAATTGCCTAAGATGCTGAGTGGATACTATAAGTATAAGGCTGGACCAAAGTTCCAAGACAAGAACAAGAAGGAGATTAAGGATGGCAAGGACAGTCTGGCTATCTATGCCATACTCTTTGAAACAGGCGACGGAGTGGAATATCTTGACGGAACAAACTCGCTAACCAGTGACCACATCGTCCTTCTTGCACAACTCAAAGGAGCGAAGGAAGCTGACGAGTGGACCCACTTTGAGATTCCTTTTCGAGGCTGTTGCAGGACGTGTGATTGATAGTGAGAAGCTAAAGAACGGACAGTATAGCCTTTCTATCATTATGTCGTCAAGTAAAGAGGGTGCCATCTTCAAGGGTGCAATTGGCAGTACACTATACGTTGATGAACTGAAATTATATTCTGAATAACAATCCCGTGGTGTCTGCTGACAGTCTTTTTCAAGACTTACGAACTGACTCAGAAATATTAAAGATAAAAAAATGAGGACAACATCTTATAACTATCCTCATCACTGCTATGAGCTGCTCAATGACAGCCTCAGCACAGACAAACAATACAACAACACAACCTTTGCCAACGAAGAAGACGTGGGAACACGAAGTGAAGGTTGGTGTGAACATGGGTGGTGCTACGCCACTTCCCATGCCCGTTGAAATCAGAAAGATTGGAAGCTACGACCCGAAAGTCAACAGTGACTGCAGAGCCACTGCCACAAAATGGTTTGGAGAAAGTCAGAAATGGGGCATTTTCTGCTGGATTGAAGTATGAGGAGAAAGATATGGCTACGGGTGCATACGTGAAGAATTACAGTATGGAAATCCTTAACGACGGCAATAAAGTTGCAGGTTACTGGACTGGATACGTGAACACGGACTATCACACATCGCTCCTCACTGCGCCTATCATGGCAAACTATCGCATCAACAAACATTTGAAGGTGCGTGCAGGACTTTTACGCTTCGGTTGTGTTAAACGAACAGTTCACTGGACACGTGAGCAATGGTTATCTCCGCGAGGGTACTCCTGTTGGCGAGAAACTTTCCTTTACTGACGACAACACCGCTTCTTACGACTTCACTTGCGACCTCCGCGACTATCAATGGGGCGGTCAGTTAGGTGCTACTTGGTATGCTTACAAGCATTTCACAGTGAATACCGACCTCACATGGGCTTTCAACAACATCTTTGAACCAGAATTCAAGACCATCAGTTTCGATCTTTATCCTATCTATTTGAATATTTCATTAGGATATAGTTTCTAATAGGAGGAACTAAGGAGAATTAGAAGAACTATTAAAAACAGGATAGATAGAAAAGAAACGCAAGGGTATGGCAAAACCACAACACCCATTCCTGAACGTAACAGTTTGAAACAACAATAATCGAGTAGGAGGTAAACACTAATCATGACTGTTTATCTCCTACTTTCATGTTCAACGCCCACTCACACCACCGCATGCGGTTCCTATTTTTAGGAACCAGTCGAGGATACGACCCAATTAAAGTTACATACCCTACTGAGCGTAATTTATAGTTGTCTATCACCCTTATTAAAATAGGACTATCTACTATCCTCCAATAACCCTTGCGGGTATTACCCCCTACTTTTTTCGTAGATTTATTGTAAGATGAGTAAATCTGGGGTAAAAGAGGATGGGCTACATATATTCAGGTGGGGCAGACAGTGGTTATCTAGTCTGTAATCCTTTCAAGGCTAGATAAAACTTCTTACAACTCTTAATATTGATCTGACCGAAGCCTTTGCCGAATTCTTCGATTAGTCCCTCAGATGCCTCAACTATAATTGTTTTGCCATACCTAGCACGATCTTAGCCATACTATTCTCTTCAATAAAGCATCGACCAATAAGCCGTTTCTGAAAACTTTGAAAATATTCAGAGAAAAACAAATGACACCAAACCTTATCTATTGTATCGCAGGCAGTGTACTCGTTTTCTCTAAGTCTTAAACGCTATCCACGATTAAAGCCAATCAAATATGGAGTTCTATATTGGAGTATTTACTTCTATAAACTCAACCTTGGATACATACCATGGTTCTGACAGGTCTAAAACCATTGTAAACATCTCTGCAATGTTCATAAGATAAACGTAATATTTTTATCTGTCTTTTCTATAATTACCCACACGATTCGTTACAAAGCCATCTTCAAGTATAATCCTACCATGTCCATCGTTAATCTTTTGGTTAGTCCTCACCACAGACATTATCAGGTGAGCCGGAACTGACATTATCTCACAAACGAGAGTGAACACCATCATTATGTGGACTATACCATTTCAAATAATCATTAACGCCCATATAATTGCTAATATTGCTAATATGCAAACGAATAGCGAAAACATCTTCAACATTTTAGGAATCTCAAACATAGCTTTTTAGATTTGATTTACAACAAGATTATAATATTTACCATGATGTGACATTAATTGTTCATGATTACCTTCCTCGACAATATGCCCATCTTCTAATACTATAATATTGTCTGCGTTTTTTTATTGTTGACATTCTATGAGCAATAACCAACACCGTCTTATCTTCAAAAGAATGACTGCAAATTATTTGTTACTTTGTTTTTCTGTCAGACTATCTAACGAATTGGTTGCTTCATCAAGAAATATAAATTCAGGATTTTTTTATACATAATTCTTGATATTAGTATCCTTTGTTTCTGTCCTTTACTTAATCCATGCCCATCCTTCCCAATAACGGTTTGGAATTGTCGCGGAGAATGTTCTATTATATCTTCAATACATGATTTTTTTGCTACATCATTTAATCTTACAATATCAATATCTGCATCATCTGATAATCCGATGTTTTTTCGATTGTGTCTGCAAAAAAATATCCGTCTTGCATCACCACACCACAAAGCTTACGCCATACATTAATATTTATATTGTTGATATTTTGTTTACCAATTATTATTTCTCCTTCTATAGGCTTGTCATATCCCAGTAAAAAGTTTTAATAGTGTTGTTTTTTTCCACTACCACTTAAAACCCACTATTGCAGTTATCTTTCCATGTGGAATAACAAATGATATTTTTTTAGTACCATAGTGTTGTCATAAACATTATATTTATAAGATACATTATTTATAAAAAAATATCAGTATTTATAGTTATGGGATCAAATGGTTCCGAGCTTGTTTTTAACCTCTTCTTCTTCTGTATAAACTGCATTAATACGTTGTATTCCAATTAATAAATCCTGTAGTTTGTAAATAAAGTTCACAATCTGATCTACAGGAGGTTCTAGCTGCCCTATTACATATTGTACAGCAAGAAGTGCGCCAAGTGTCAATTCGCCTCTTATTACTAGTAAACCTTAATTTCGCAGCATAAATTCTTGTAAGAACTCCAAGTGTCTGAAAAACAAAGTTCTCAAAACACTTGGATATGTCAGAAATTTCACCTATCTTAGTGCTACCAACAACAAATAAAATATCTGACATGACAAAGGTAGCAATTAAAAATGAGAATATCACTTCTTTCGGTGGAATTTATCATATTATGGACGTTTTTTCAAAGTTGGGCTTTGAAAAACTTACCGAATCTGTATTGGGAAAACGTGGAGGTAGTGGTAAAGCATACAGCTATGGAAGTATTTTCAGCTCTCTTTTTTTTAGCTACCTTTGCGGTGGGGATTGTCTTGAGGATACCAATACGCTTATAGGTCAGTTCAAACAGAGACTCTAATACGCAATTACCCAGTGCCGACACTGTGGGGCGCGGACTAAAAAGAGCTTGCCGAAGAGAATGTTGTATATATAGCGGGACATCTGGTAGGTCTTATAGTTTCAACACTGCTGAAGAATTGAACACCTTACTTTTTACGGATGATACGGAGAATGGGGCTTATAAAGGCAGGCAGTCATGTTGACTTAGACTTTGACCACCAGTTTGTTCCAGCCCACAAGTTCGATACAAAGTATTCCTATAAGCAGGACTTTGGCTACTTCCTGGTTGGGCTTCCATTGGGGGCATCATAGTTGGAGGTGAGAACCGTGATGGAAACACCAATGTAAGATTCCCATCAAGAAGACACACTTCGCCACATTATGGACCGTGTGACCTCCGAACTCGGTGTTGTGATAGAGCGTTTCCGTGCCGACTGCGGGTCGTTTTCAAAGGAAATCATCCAAACCGTAGAACCACGCTGCAACACGTTCTATATACGTGCTGCCAATTGTGGCAGCCGACACGAGGAGTTCCGCCAGTTGAAAGAATGGAAGAGCATTGAAGTCGGTTATGAGAAATGCGATGTCGCCTCTGTCAGCATGGACAACCCTCATCGAAGGAAAGTCATACAGGCTTGTCGTACAGCGTAGTCCCTTGAAAGACAAGCACGGCAGGGAACAGACGGATATGTTCGGAGTGATATACACATATCGCTGTATCCTTACCAATAATTGGACATCTACCGAGAAAGACATCATTACATTTTTATAATGAGCGTGGAGCAAGCGAAAAGAACTTCGACATACAGAACAATGACTTTGGATGGTCGCATCTGCCATTTTCTTTTTATGGCTGAGAATATGGTTTTCATGATGGTTACCGCCATGCTGAAGAACTTCTATCTTTATCTCATCCGTCATATCAGCGAGAAAGTCAAGCCGTTGAAAAAGACAAGCAGGCTGAAAAGCCTTTTATTCTGCATTTTGTTAGCGTGCCAGCAAAATGGGTGCGAACAGGAAGGCGGAACATTCTGAACCTATACACAAATAAAAACCTACTACTCAGAAGTCTTCCTTGAATAAACAGCATATCTTTACGATTCTCATATTCCCCCATTAGTTTGGGTGGGGGATTTCATGCTTAAACAAGTCCAAAAACATCGAAAAGTCTCAGATCAACGTATAGAGTCCCAAAATGTCACATCAATATATGAAAATTTTTCTCACAAGAAATTATATTGCGGAATTAAGGGTTTATTATATAGGAGCAATACAGACCTTGCCTTTTTAGAAAATAGATTGCTTTTTGACTTTTTAAAGTATTATCCACGAGGGTATACTAAAAACAAACCCTCGTGGTATTTATTCTAAAAGCCATATTCTTTGACTTAATTACAAACATCAAAAAAATATGAGCTACTTAGTCAAACATAATTTTCTCCATTTTCTTTTTTTATATTAATAGGACATTTATCATAAGGTAGAATCCGTTTACGATATACATATCCAAGGTATGCACTACCATTTTTTTAGAGTAGGCCCCATACCAATCTCCGTCTAAAAACAGGCGTATACAAAAATATCATTTTTTTCAATATTTTTACATTTAACCCTATACTTTTTTAGAAGGCCCCTCTCTAACGTAAGTAAAGCCGTCAGAGTCATTAATAATCGCTGGAAATTTCATATAATCATCTCGATCTACAAGACTGAGCCCATTTCCATCATATATAGAATTAATATCAGAATATTTAAAAGCTACGAGGTGATTCTGTATTCACCATAAAAATATAGTACTTTATTCCTAAATTGACTTCTACAACAGAGTCAAGGGGGTTGCCATAGCTAAATATACACGCATTTTTTTATCGCATCAAAAATTATTCGCTCATTCTTTCCTTGGTAAAGGGAGCTAATAGAATAATTACAGTCTCCTATCCCAATGTAATCTTTATTATGACACGTACTAAGAACTTTATAAAAGATCGTATAAACAATCCTTAGCTGAGTGCTGCGCATACATAGAAAAGAAACACATGTATAATAAGAGGATTATCGTTATATATCTTTTCATAATCAAATATTTTACTTATATGTACTTAAAAAAATAAAGTTTCCCACCCCAATAAATAGATAGAAAAATAACAGTTTGTCGAATTTTTCTTTATAAATTAGTAATCGCTAAAGAACTGATTTTTAAAAGACAAGACAACAAAAAAATATAGCACTAATAATGACAGCTGGTTATTACTGTTGTAGGTATATGAGAAGCAATCGTCAGCGAGACGCCCAATTACCAACAGAGTCTTAGGACATAATGTGTAGGAACTTGCGAATGCTCATCCCCACACACCTGCTATTCATACACTACTTATAAGTAAGACATCAATTACATCAAATACTACAAAGTATAAACTACTAGCTACAATTCCCGCAAAAAGATAGTTTCCGTTGATTCTTGTTACGATCTTCCACAATAAGAATGCCTTTCACATTATAGAATTCACTATCACCTTTGCTTTGTGTATGGTTGATTGTCACTTTTAAAGTAAACCTTTTATTCTTGTACCAAAATACGTCTTTCCGCTTGGATACAAGAGTAAACTCTTCTAGACGACGATTAATCACCATGTAGACCGTGGTTGCAAGGTCATTCACCATTATGTAGCTTTTATTTCGCATTTTGTTTGGATACTTATAAAAGACACAACATCCACCATCTATCTCTGATGGTATAGAGTCGAAGGTTCCTATTTCAATGCTGACATTCGGTTTTTACCTCTGCAAAAGATGTGAGAGAATATAGTATTGAAAAACAAGTAATTATAGATAACTTTAAAGTATTCATTTCTATCTGTTTTTATAATTTCACTTTGGCATAGATATATGCACATGATTGTAATGCCCACCTCTAATTTCTCGAGCCCATGGAGCAAGAATTACTTTTCCTTTTACTACCTTATTTATAATAAATGGACCATAATTTTCCAGATACCCGGGAGTATTCCGGATTAAGTTCTGTAAGTATCTTGCATAAGCATTTTGAGGTGAAACATGCTGACCATTTATATAGTTAATATCTATAGCTCTAGACCCATTTGCTACACTATGTGCTGACCGTGTTGCATTAGAAGGGTGATTAGACGTGCTTGATATATTTACGGAATAAATGCCATTCTGAGAGGCTGTATGTAGAATACTATTGAGATAGACACTTAGACTCAAAGCTATTGGGTGGTCAGCTCCTCTGTCAAATGTTACACAAACATCCTTACTTCTAAAGGGAACTAGACCATTACTTTTGTGACCAATGACCTCGATTTCATCCAACTCTACTGTACCATCAGGGAGCACTTTGTATGGTTTATCATCATTGTTCCCATCATGCGCCGCATGATTGAACAGTCCTATATTCATCCCCTGCATTGCTCCCTGCAGGAAATCTCCTCCCGTGGCCCAAGCTACTACACCACCCATGACCGTCGTAGAAGCTACCATAAGTCCAGAGTTCAAGTTAACGCTTTGTGCATAAGACCCTATTCCTGAAGAAGCTGCTCCTGAAACTAATCCATTCCAGAAATTATCTCCATTTAAAGCATTAAAGACACCACTAGATAAGCCTATGCACCAGCCCTCAACAGTTCATGTCCAAAAAGTTCCAACGCCATTAAAAATTGAGCCTATTCCATAAGTAGCGGCAGCACTAACTGCACCTAATAAAGCTCCTTTCCATATTGGTTTGTCTGACATAGCTGCATTCATGGCACCCATCATGGCACCCATTGCAGTTATTGCGATAAAATCGTCGAGGACAAATACATCACCACTAGGATCGGCATATTTGAGAGGATTATTCAGACAATAACTATAGCTGTTATAGTTCTGGCTATTGTCACCTTCCTGTACGTATTTATCAGGGCTTAGGAATCGGCCGAGTACAGGGTCATAGACACGGCCGTTCATATTGATGAGCTTGAACTCATTCAGCATCTCATGCCCCATGCAACCACAGTGCAGCTCCAATGGTGTTGAGCGTTTCCGTCTGCTTACCCCACGCATCGTATGAAGCATCGAAGACTTTCGTGCCCTTCTCATCCATAACGTAAAGGATGCTGCCCAAAATGTCCGTGAAGGCAAGATTGCATAAATTCTTTAGTCTCCATTTTTTTGATAACAGTCTGCTTTGAGTTCTTTTGCTTCTCTATCGTAATAGACCGAATTCCATAAGTCGTTAAATTCTTTTTCGGTTATCATATTTATACCCATCTTTTTGAAATCTTCCAATTCACAATTTTGTATCCAGCCAATAACCATAATTTCTATCGTCTGGCATTTTTACAATAATCCTACCATCTTTTCAGCAAATCCAATTTCTCTGTTTGCAATATGATTTACCACATCGTCATATTCAATAAACCATAGAGTAACATCCTCTATTTTTATCATCAAAATCAGGATTTGCACTGAGTGGAACGATCATCTTATGCAGCAAACGACACCATAAGCTTCGTTTTGTTTTTATTGTTCTGCTTTTTTTCTGATGACCACTTTTAAAATAAAATATTTCATAAATTTGTACTACTTAATATTTAACGAAACCAATGCCATATAGCCCCTTTGTTTTTCCAGAGTTTCTTTTCATGGAAATGGCGCATTTTGCCTTTACATGAAGTTCCTCACATTTCCTGTCAAATTCCGGCTTCCTCATAGGGACCTATGACCTGATTTGTCTCTTTATTTATAATCCAATAGCAATGTTTCATTTCTTTCAGCTTTTGCGAACTGGATAAACAAACTGTCTTTTTCTTCTGCTATTTGGTTAGAATTATACCATTCACTGCCATCGTAAATCTGATAGGCTATGATGAATTTATTGTCATAGCCATAATTCAAGACCTGTGGGCGGATAAGAAGATCATAGGAAAGGCTGTTTGCCGTTTCTTCTTTTATCTTAACTATTATTCTGTCCTCCAACCATGCATAATGATTGCCTAAGTCTATATAGAACACACCAAGACACGAAGTTAGGGAGGTTACAGAGGAGCAGGACAACGATATTTAATATTCTTCTACACATTATTTGTTATGGTATAATCCGTTAAAAATTATTTTAAATGGGTTTCCCTACCATGCAGGATACCAGCACCTATGGTTTCGATGTTGCGCTTTATCGTATGCCAGTTGAAAAATTGTTGGTATGTACATCAAAATCATACGTATCAGGCAATATACGAAAATGAATTATTCCCCTGATACTCTACTGTAATACTTCCATACACGAGCCCTACACTATAGCTTCCAGACGAAGTCAAGGTTTGTATTGACCAATGCTCACCAACTTTTCTGTTAGTAATGTCAATCTTTCCTAAATCTAATTTTGAAGCATCTACATGTATAGTGCTACCATCGCCATATCCGTACCAGTAATATGCTTCTTCAAAAGACAGCTTTCCATCATTCTGAATTCGGATATGATTTTTTTGCTTATATTTAGGATCGTTTTTATTCGATCTCTTTTTCTTATTCTTATTCTCTCTGCTTCTCGTTTATACATGGGATCATACTGGTCATGCTGCGCATGATTCAACGCTCCTATCATCATCCCCTGCATTGCTCCTGCAGGAAATCTCCTCCCGTGGCCCAAGCTACTACACCACCCATGGCCGTCGTAGAAGCTACCATAAGTCCAGAGTTCAAGTTAACGCTTTGTGCATAAGCCCCTATTCCTGAAGAAGCTGCTCCTGAAACTAATCCATTCCAGAAATTATCTCCATTTAAAGCATTAAAGACACCACTAGATAAGCCATGTGCACCAGCTCTCAACAGTTCATGTCCAAAAGAACCAGCGACACCAAATAGCTGTCCTATTCCATAAGTAGCGGCAGCACTAGCTGCACCTAATAAAAGCCCCTTTCCATATGGGCTTGTCTGACATAGCTGCATTCATGACACCCATCATTGCGCCCATTGCAGTTATTGCGATAAAATCGTCAAGGACAAATACATCACCACTAGGATCGGCATATTTGAGAGGATTATTCAGACAATAACTCTCAGCTGTTATAGTTCTGACTATTGTCTCCTTCCTGTATGTATTTATCAGGGCTTAGGAATCGGCCGAGTACAGGGTCATAGACACGGCCGTTCATATTGATGAGGTTGAACTCATTCAGCATCTCATGCCCACCATAACCCCTGATAAGACCAATAGTATTGACAGACACAGTTTGCTTGCCCCATGCATCATACTCTGCTGAGAACACCTTGCTGCCATTTTCATCAACAACAGACAAGATACTACCTAAGTTGTCCTTAAACGACTGATAGGCATGGAAAGTTCCATCCTGTCGGACAACAATGACATCACCATCCAGATAATAGAATTCGCGAGTGACACCATTAGCAACGACCTTCTCGTAATCGCCCATATAGGTAACTTTACGCAGAATCGTATTATCTTGCTTCAAAATACTAAAGCAACGTTCAAGATTTGGACCATAATCAATGGTCATAACCTTATCATTTTCCTGAAGTGACGAAATTTTGTTGAGGTCATTAAATTGAGTTATGCAAGCCTGTGTAGAAATAAGATTATCTGTATTATCTACCGATGCTACCGCATGAGGACGCTCTGCATTATAATAGTACTGACCTATACCTGTCTTGGAAGTTATATTACCATTATCGGCATATTTGATATGCATCGTCTCTATGCCACAAACTTTAACAGATATCAATCGATCAAGATTATCATAATCAAATGTTTCCTCTAGATTATCATAACCAAATGTTTCCTCTAGAAGAGGATTATGACTACGTGAAAGTAAGTTACCAGTAGCTCCCTCATAATTCATCTTAAACTGATCGAGGACAGTACTTCCATTCTTCAGAACAATATCGCTCTTAAAAGCCTCGAGAATCGAGTGCAACCGTTGTCGTATATTTGTTTAAAAACGATGTTTTTGGTTTCTAACCCATCATAACTGTCAACTTGATATACTATCTTATCATTTGCTGTAGTCTGAATCTTATTTCCGTACTCGTCGTATTTATATTTAACAACAAGGTTACCAGGATAAGTAGTCTGTATTAATTGATTCTTTGCATTATATGCATACTTAAACTGATACGTTCCATCACCATTAACCGTTCTCGTTTCTGTAATTACTCGGCCCAATTCGTCATGAGTATATTCTACACTATTACCGTTTACACTAGTTTTTTACTAGATGGTTGATAGAATTACCCTGATGTACCATAGGTATTCGTAATTAATGTATTACCAGCCTTGGTTGACGCAAGTCGTCCTTCAGCATCATACGTATAGGTGGTTGTGATATTGCGAGCATCTGTAAATTTCATCACCTTACCATCGGCAGCATACTCATAGTTGATATTTCCGGCATCTGGCGATTGAACCGCAATTTTATTTCCTACTTCATCATATTGGACATGAATGGTGGCACCATTGGTTGTAATCTCAGTAGGCTTGCCTATAGAAGAGTAGACATAGTCAACTTGTGTAACAGGATCCCACTGATTTGACAAGATTACCCCATGCATCAGTAATTTTAGTATAACTTCTACCAGCGGTTGTTTCAGTTACACTACGATTGCCATAGCTAAACGTAGAGGATTTTCCAGAGCTTTTAACATCACTGGTAACACGGCCTCTTTCATCATAGTTAAATGTTTCTGAAAGCGTAAGTTTACCCGTCTTTTCTTCAATCTTAGTCTTCTGTCCCTTAGAATTGTAGGTAGTAGCCAGAGAGTAAGCATTATCATTCTGCATAACAGACTCCTGGAGCACTTCATGCCCTGCAGCGTCAAACCATACAGCAACCCATGGCTTTCCGGTAGAAGAAGTTGTGATGAAGTACCTCTTATCATAGTAAAAACCCCATCCCATTTCTTTGGTAGTAGTAATGCCAAAAGAATTCGTCTCACTAATTTCTGTTCCCCATCCATCATAAACATGCTTAGATGTCAGGATATGAGACTTATTCGTCTCATCATTCTCAGTAAGAACATTACCAAACAAGTCATAGGTATAGGTAGTTACTCGAGGACTAACACTATCATATGCCTTAACGACAAATCGACCAGAAGCATCGTATACATTCGTCTCGGTATTGGTAACAATGCCCTTACCAGTCTGAGTTGATGTCAAGACATTACCATAAACGTCATACGTAGTATTTACTGTGAGAGGTAATGCTGACCCATCATTAGCAACTACTTTAATTACCTCACCCTTATCATTATAAGTATATGTAGTTATAGAAGAGTTTACTTTAGAATCATCTTCATGTTTTTGTGACTTAACAACATTCAGAGGCATCCACTGGTTCATCTTCTGTATATAGCTATCATAAACTACCTTCTTATACATATTATCGCCATCATTTTTGACGATTTCAACCGTAGGTACTCCCTTTGAAGTATCATAAGTAGTATATGTTTCTGATGTATTTCCATCCAAATCGGTCAATGATTTTCGGGAAGTATATGCATAATAATTTTTGCCCACTTATATTGTTAGCAATAGTTGTATACGTAACAATCTTTGAAGAATTGCCACCAACTATTGACGTAGTGGTTGTCTGGAGAGGTATCCACTTGTCTGTATCCCACTTATCTACTGTTGTAGTTTCCATAGTGCCTAAGGTAAGGTTCTTTGTAGTCACAGACGAAAAACCTATTGTACCTTTACCAGCTACATGTAGTTTCAAATCGCCATATTGATATTGTATGGTTTGTGGACTGGCAGCACCATTATCCTTAATGACTTTAAAAACCAAAGGTGCAGGAATAGTATAGCTATTTACAGGATAAGCAGAAGAATGAGTCTGAGTATAGACAGATGGATCTGTTGCACTCTTTATAATAAATATAGGTCAGCAGACCAAAAACCGTCTGTAATAGAAGAAATTTTGCCCTTGCTTACTAAATTATAGCCACTACGATAAATATGAATCTTATCATCAGATTTGTCATTATCTTCAAGAAGATTTTTACCGAATGAAGCATATTGTATGTCACCATCACCAGTAAAGTCGCCTCAAGAATATATTATTAGGTTCAGCATCTTTTTCCTGATGTGTAATATATTCCTTGTGTAGTTCAAATCCAGTACCTGTAGATTTAACGAAAAGAGTTTTGGTCCAATCGTAATAATACTTTAGAACAGGATCCGCCATGAAATACGTAATTAGCCTTGGTAATCACGAAGTCACATCTTCCATCATGATCAAAATCGTAGGCCACCATATTGAAACGATTATCGTCTTTAACCGTTTTCTGATCGGTTTCACTTAGAGCAACAGCTTCATTATTGACCGTAAACGTACCATCTCCATTATTGATGGCCAGACCATATTTCCAGTCACCCTGGCTGAAGGCAAAATCAATCATGCCATCACCATCGAAGTCACCCTGTACAATACGATGCTTATCACCAAGATTGGTTCCCTCCTTTGAATTATATTCCGCATATTTCGTAGAAGATAATTCACCACCATTATTATAGTAAATCTTATAACCTCCATCGTAGAGGACAATGATATCAGTAAGACCATCATGGTTATAATCACCTACAAATAGCTTCTTTGGATCACGTTCTATTTTGAACTGAAAATTTGTAAAATCTAAGCTGTTACGATCTTTATAACGAAGAATGGCACCATTATAATAGCTATCCTTAGCACGATCCTCCAAATAGAATAAATCATCACGACCATCACCATTTGAGTCGTAAGTGGTAAACAGTGGAGTATGGTCACAATTCACCAACCCACTAGTAATCTCACTGAAACCACCACCATTCACAATACTCTTACCCCATACGATGGTATACCTTTCAACATAATTACTCTTATAACCATAATAATATGGAATAATCAGGTCATTGTAACCATCACCATCGAAGTCCATAGCTTGAATACCACCAATAACATTATTCAAATCGTCCATTGAAAATGACGGATCCAAATCAAATTGTTTTGGTGTCTGATAAGATCACATTACCATTAGCATCTTTCTTGCTAAACTGACAAAAAGGAATGTTTCCCCCTGTCTGCTCTCACCACCATTATAACGCTGTACATAAGCACCTGGTGATAAACGGATAATATCACTTATACCATCATTATTAACATCTACAACAATAAACGTCTTGGCACTTTTCTTCAATCATGTTAGAAGGAGAACTTGTCTGTACGTTTTAAATTCGTATTATAAATATACAATGAAGGCAAAATATTCCCAATTAATTTTTAATTGGAGCTACCTTACGTCCTGCCCCATTAGCCAAATCTACTTGAGTAAGGCGATAGTACTTATCTTTAGTTTTCGTCAGACGTACTATTATAGATAAATGTATAAGTGCGAAAAACTGAACCATTCGTCTGCGTTGTTATCTTAGACAAATAAACATCCATTTTACCTTGTCTATCACCAATAGCAAACGGACGAGCGTATGAACCTGTCAAAGAACTGTACGTAAAGAGAATTAAATTGGTAATACCACGACTCTTAGCTGTATTAAGACCATACTCAATACTAACAGGCCGAAGGTTATAATTCGTTGTCGTATAATGGTATTTTACCAAATTACTATGTACATCAGTAGTTTGGTTGATATACCATGCAGCAATACATGTTACACTCTTTCTATTTACAAAAGACAAACGTGAATCGCTTATGTTACCTAACTGATAAGTCTTGCCATCAGCACAAACAACAGAAAACCAACATGCACTCGTATTGATATCATTATGGAGGGTTACTATTGTATAAGGATCACCTTCAGGAGTATACGTAGAGCCATTGTAACCATAAGTTCCTGTTTTCAATATCAAGCGTTGTCCATTGAGAAATAGGGCATCACCTATACCATACGAAGTTCCAGCAATTTGCTTATCATGATACAAATCCTTGCAGCCACGTGTAATGCATGATAAACCAGTAATGTTAAAACCAAAACCGGCCAAACCGTTACCTGACTGACTATTATAACTTACACCGATAGAAGGGGTAAGGCTACCACCATTAGGGTGCAGATATATCAATACTATAAACTGCAGCACCTGAATTATTTACACTAAGTGTTCCCTTAGGACTACCGACATCATAGGTGCTGGACGTAGATATTGGTTGAGTTGGCACCACTGGTATACCAGGACAAATAGGAATATGAGGTTTATCGGGTTCAATAGATAATATCGAGTCTTTTGGGTCAAAAGGAAGAGGTGGAATAATATGATCCTTCGGAGCAAAATAGCTTATCAGGATTTGAATAGAGTCTATCAAATTTATTAGGCGCAGCTGTAATTGCTTTTTGCTTAGTTATTGTTCTGATTGAATCATTGCTAGCATTCGCAGAAGTTGTACTCACCAAACCTGTTACTACAGTAAAAAGTAGTGCTTGAAGTAAATTCTTTTTCATTGCTTTACAATTTTCCAGGTAGTTGATTGTCCGTTAATTGTGATTTGGAGAAGATAGACTCCATTAGGTTGATTGCTAATATTAATATCAATATTATCAGCCTCTACTTTCTTCGTCAGAATTTGTGATCCCAGAGTCGTGTAAACCTCTAAGGAACATTTGTCCGTCCCTTTTAGCCCAGAAATACATATTCTCAAAAGTCCCTTTTGTAGGATTTTTGATATATTTTTATAGAATGGTCACGTAGCATATCAGAGAAACTCTGATTGTCAGATAAAAATTTTGCTGCTTTGCCATAGCTTGGGAACTGGCATAACGATTTCCCGTTTTACACGATTACCTGAGGCATCATAACTGTATCCAATTCTGTCTTGTGCAGAAGATACGACTGGTAATAAAGCCAAATAAAAATGACAAGTAAAATCTTCTCATGTTTATTCTGATTATGTTAACAAAATTTGTCTTTCAAAATTATTATTTTGTTTATAGTAGCAAGTCTGGTACAAATATACAAATAATTTATTTATTTATAACAATGAAAAAAAGTTTTTTAAAAATTTATGTTTTCTTAATATTTTAACTGTATTTGGTAAACCATTCAGCGGTATTAACCTGTTTGTATTTTTTTCCTCTAAAAATCTTCGTATAAAGACTATAAAGATGCTCAATTTTTCTTGCGTATTTCAGATTCTCTTTGTACCTTTTATACCTATGAAAGAGCAAGTTACGGACATATCAAAAGTATTACAAGACATGACGGAAGAGATGCGATTGTTGCGTGAAACTGTCAGTCAGCAGTATGCCGAGATTATCAATTGAACCGTAACATAAATGCTCTGAAAAAAACCAGTAATTTTGCTGACAGCCACATCATATTAATCAATACAAATAGTTTTTTCCGTTAAATGTATGAATGCTTTTACGTATACCTTTGACGGAAAAACCTAAGTTGCTCATTAAACAAAAGCATAGCTAAGTTTCCTCAGCTTTCTATTCTATTATCATCCTCCGACACAGAGCCGCTTATTTACTTTAATAATTCAAAAGATAACTACTTGAAAAAAATCATTACATATTTATCAAACAAAACTAGCTATAAATAAGGACAAAAATACGGATAAAAAAATAAACTTGTAACCAACACGAAATCAGTTGGTTTATAAAGCAGTAAAGGAAAAAGGTGCTTAATTGGACTTCAAAAGGGCGTTAATTGGACTTCAAAAGGGCACCTATTTGCAAGTCAATTAGGCGTCTTTTAGAACCCAAAAGAGCATGGATCGATTTTTCGAGGTGCATGAAAATAGTTTACAAACATCTATTGATAAGGGAATAAGCTGTTTGTAAAAAAATAGAAAATATATACTAATGGATAGATATTAACCAACGAAGTGGCGAAGACCGGGAACAAAGGTGCGGGAGACCGGAATGAAGTCATCACAACCTGAAAGGCGCAGCTGATAGCCGTTGGAATTGCCTTTTGCAGAAGAGATGTTATTGATATTCACAAGGAAGGAACGGTGACACTGAAAGATATTATCGTAAAGGGAGGTCATCTTTCAAGGCTGTCAACGTAGAACGAAGTTCGGTTTTTGTATCTTACCTTCTTTTTAGATAACATACGCAGACATTGTTTTTTCGAGCTTCGATATAGAGTAGATTGTTGATAGGCAACGTGAGGTCGGTTCCACGCAGGTTCTGATCATGCAGCGTAATAAGGATATCCTCCTGCTCATCCGTAGTCTTCTTTATCATTTCTTCCAGTCTACTATTCAACATACGGTTATAGTTTACCAACGTAAAAATAGCTGTAACGATTACCCAAACAAGGAAGGTCCAATAAAAGAATATACTGAATAGTCGCCATGTTAATGGCATCTGGAAGAAGAAGGCAGCATAGAGCGTCATAGAGATTGCCATCGCCAATTCAATAGCAATACTATAAAGAATTATATAACCATTGGTGATTGGGACATTTTTTCGTAATGGTCTTTTGAAGAAAAGGAAAGCACAAAGCCATTGAACGAAGATGGTCATGACACAAAAACCAATACACATCAGGAATGTATTACCCCCGATACTGGCTGATTCCAAAGGGCTGTAGGAGGTAAAGAAACAAAAAAATGCCAACTCCTAACGCAACACTCGTGCGCCAGGAAGTGGCATTTGTCTGTATCGTACACCTGCTATGTAGAAATGAGGTTAGTCTACTCATGATGTCTTAAATGGTTGGTTGTCCACAAAGTTACATCTTTTTCCTCTTTTCGTGCAAGTGTATTTCGTCTTAAATTTTTACTCTTTTACTTCCCAAATATCATTGGTTTCGAGCATCTCCATAAAGGTGTGGTAATGCTTCTGCGCCTTCACCTCTTCTATCTGCTGATTGACAGCAGCGTCATAGGTAGGTGCTTCAACATCACGGATAACTCCAAGGGCTACAGGAAGCCGTCTTCGTTGCTCATCATGGCAAGCTTTTAGCTGTAAAGTATTGTCCTGACAATGAGCATCATGTACGAGGATATCATCACGAGTAATACCATTCTCACCAATTTTAACCACCTTCAAGCCGAAACCTTCTTGTACAAGTCCAAACTCTTGGTTGGGACCAAAGATCAATGGTTCGCCATGTCTGACGTAGATTGCATTTTCCTTACGACCTTGTGATGTGTAAACAGAGGTGTGGCAGCCGTCATTGAAGATAACACAGTTTTGTAAAATCTCACACGGCAGCACCCTTATGCTGATAAGCAGCTTTGAGAATGGCAATATTTTCATTATTGTCGCTGGCAACACTACGTGCGAAGAAGTTGCCACGAGCACCAAAACAGAGTTCTGCTGGGTGGAATGGGTCTTCTGTAGTGCCATAAGGGACTTGACTTAGAAACGAAGCCACGTGGACTGGTTGGTGAATACTGTCCCTTCGTAAGACCGTAAATACGGTTATTCAGAAGAATCATATTCAGGTCCACATTACGGCGCATCGCATGGATAAAGTGGTTACCACCGATGGCAAGTGCGTCACCATCGCCCGAAACCTGCCAGATAGTAAGGTTTGGGTTGGTCACCTTTGCACCCGTAGAGATGGCTGCTGCACGACCGTGAATGGTCTGCATAGCGTATGTATTAGCATAATAAGGTAATCGGCTTTGAGCATCCGATACCACTGATAACGGCTGTTTCATAAGGAGGAACCCCTAACTCTGCCATTGCTTTCTGCAAGCTGGCAAGGAAGAAATGGTCGACACAACCCGGACACCAACGTGGCTGTCCTTTTTTGAAGTCTTGTGCTGTATATTGATTCATGACTTTTTATTTAATTCGGAATTCATTATCCACGATTGTGGTTCTGCTATTCACTTTGGATTATTACAAAGCAACTCGTCTACTTGATTAAACCTCGTCCACTCCTACACAAGTATCTTTGTATAGAAAGTTCCAGTTTCTTCTTCAGGTAGAGGAGCTTGCAGAAGTTTCTCAAAGGTATTAACTCAACTCTGTGACAACGAAAGGTTGTCCTTTAACTTGATTATATTGATAAGGAGCAAAAGTGGTTGATACGAATACGAAGGAGTGCAGCAAGTTGTCCGAGATTTTTGTTCAGCAACGACTACTTTTCTTGTATCGGCTAAGCACCTCTGCTGTGTTCTTTTGGTAATGGGTTTATATACTTAAATTGAGCCAACGCAACCTTGTGTCCTTTGCTACGCAACTCTTCCATTGCAGAATATAGGTGACCGTATGTACTGCCGAAGCCAACAATGAGCAAGTCGGCATCATTCTCATCACCATGAATAATAAGGTCGGGTACAGGTACACGTGCCACTTTGTCCCAACGAAGCCTATCCATCTTGTCATGGTTCTCAGGGTCAGTAGAGATAGCACCTGTCTCACCATCTTTTTCCAGTCCACCAAGGATGTGAGTATAGCCTTCTGTACCCGGAATAGCCCAGTAGCGCGCCAATGTTTTAGGATCACGTTTGTATGGAGTGTATTTATATTTCTGATCTTCTGTAACGAAGTGTGGGTGGATTTCAGGCAAATCTTCGATGTTTGGAAGTTTCCATGCAGAGGAACCATTAGCAATGAACGCATCTGTGAGAAGTACAACAGGTGTCATGTGTTCTAAGGCAATCTTACAAGCATTATAGGCAGCATCGAAGCAGTCGGTAGGACTTGTAGCAGCAATGACAGGCATCGGACTCTCTCCGTTACGTCCATAAAGCACTTGAAGAAGGTCGGTTTGTTCACTCTTTGTAGGCATACCCGTTGATGGTCCACCACGTTGTACGTCAATAATTACCAAGGAAGCTCGTCAATAAGAGCAAGGTTCATTGCCTCACTCTTCAAACATATACCGGACCAGAGGTTGAAGTAGCAGCCAATGCACCTGCGAAAGCTGCACTCGATAGCTGATGCGCAACCTGCAATCTCGTCTTCGCATTGTACGGTTGTTACCCCCATTGACTTATGCTTTGACAACTCATGTAAGATATCTGTTGCAGGAGTGATAGGGTATGAGCCTAAGAATAGACGCAATCCAGCCCGCTCAGCGGCTGCCATCAGTCCGTAGGCAGTGGCCTTGTTGCCCGTAATGTCCATATATCGGCCAGGCTGTTTCACCTTTGACTCAATACGATAAGTATTAGGAACAGAAGCGTGAACGTTATGTCCATAGTCATAGCCTGCACGCACCACCTTTATATTGGCCTCTGCAATGGCAGGTTTCTTCTTGAACTTCGTTGTAAGATAGTTGTTTACTAAGTCTAAGTCACGGTTGAAGAGCCAGCATACAAGGCCTAAGGCAAACATGTTACGACATTTAAGCATAGACTTGTTGTCCATGCCCGTATCAGCTAAACACTCTTTCACCATCTTTGTTATTGGACAGGCCACTACGCGGTCGGGGTCAATACCCATTTCGTTCAGATAGTCGTCACTACGGAATTCAGCCTTATGAAGGTCACGTTGACCGAAGGAGTCTGTGTCGATAATAATCGTACCGTTTGGCTTACAGTGTTTATACTGCATCTTTAAGGCTGCTGCATTCATAGCCACAAGAACATCGCAGCGGTCGCCGAGTGTAAACTCTACCAGAACCGATGTGAACTTGAAATCCACTCACGCCTGTCAGAGAGAACCTTGTGGAGCACGAATATCAGCAGGGTAGTCTGGAAATGTTGATACACCATTGCCGACAGAAGCCGAAATAGTGGTAAATATGTTGCCCGCAAGCTGCATACCATCACCAGAGTCACCAGAAAAAGTGTATTACAACACTGTCGAGTTCTTGCACTTCGATTTGTCCTTCCATAGATTATGCCTTGTTTAGATTAGTATAATTGTTTTTGTATTCTTTGCCTTCTGAATGCCATGTGTTTATATTTCATGCTTTATCATCAGGCAACGTAGCTTTACCCTTCTTGGGTTATCTTTTTGTTTACGTTAGTATGTTCTGTGGGCAAAAGTGCAAAATAATATTGAGAAAACAAAAATATTTTGAAGAGAAAAATATATTTTTTTCTTAATTGTCTTATACCAGATTTACTTCATATCGGTTTAATATTTAAAAATCAAAATGGGAAGTAAATATTCTATACGCAGAACATTCAATGAGGATTTCACTTTTATTGGATAGCAATATTAAAAAGAGCTATAAAACTTTAGATATTTTTCTGTTTCCTATTTAATGTATATCTTTGTATTGTTAACAGAAAGAACTTTAACTAAAAACAATAAAATGAGTAATGAAAAAGATTAATGTAATCATGTTGATGATGCTAATGTTGTTGATTGGCATTATCTCAGTAAGTGCTAAAAAGAGGAGTTCAAACCTTTACCATGCGTCCTTACACTCAAAGATGGTAGCAAAGTGTCAGGCTATTTGAGTTAACGTAAAGAATGCAAAGGTTATGGCAAGTATGTATGGTCAGTACGTTATTAATATGCAGACTTTATTTATTTCACCTACACCAACGGGTAAGGGAACCAAATATGTGGCAGATGATGCAAAAGAAATGGAGTTAACAGTAGATGGGAAGCAACGTAAATACTTGTCTTTATATGCATGCAAGGTATTTACGTTACCTAAAAATTTGAAGCCAACAAATCATCGGTACTTTTGGGAACTGGTTTATGAGGGAAAAGAAGTAATTGGTTTTTTATCTCCAACAGTATGTTATAGTAGTTCATGGACAACATTTTTATACTGAAGAGTCATTGGCTTATACTTATTGTCTTAAAGATGACGAAGTTGTTGTGACTTATTATGTTCCTGAAACGGGCACACGTATGGCTGCTAAGAAAAACACTTCGTATGTGTTTTGATCGTTTCCCAAAGATGGATGAGTACCTGCAAGGGTGATGGATTCTCACTGAAAGACATGAAGAGGCACCCTCTTGATTTGTTGAAAGTGTTGGAACGTAAAAATAAAGTAATAGCTTTGTCTCTTTGTGTACTAAAAGCCAATGAACAATGAGTAACTGATGATAGCTAATAAAATAAAAGGTGCGCTTTTGACTCTCAAAGGCGCACCTTTTTATATGGAAGAAAGCGTATCTAATACTTTAAACGAACTACCTCCCTAAGAACTCTCTGAGTAGGGAGGTTGGAGGAGATTACGGAAAGGTAACGATGCGAAATACTTGAGGAACTTGCGCAGACGATAGGCTTCGGCATACTCCTCACAGTTCTCAGGCACTTGTTCCAGCACTTCTTCCGCTTGTGGTTTGATGACGGCAAGCTCAAAGAGTAGGGCGGTATTGAACATTACGTCTGCCTGCTCTTGGTATGGGAAAATCCATTTGTTTTCACCTGCCCGCACACTGGCCATCGATGAATGGTTTCTTGTGCAGAACAGCCACGATACTTATAGTCGCGTACAATGCGACGAAGCAGTCGGTTGTCGGTTGTTGGGATATAGTTATGGTCGTCCAACAGAATGGTAGTAAGGGCAGATGCGTAGATTTTGAACTTCTTATCGTCTGCAATCTGCTCTGTCAGTGCAGGATTGAGGGACATGAATACCTTCCACAAGGAGTATGTTATTCTCTCCAAGATGCAGTTTTTACCGCTCTTTTCACTCATTCCAGTTTGGAAATTATACTTTGGTAGTTCTACCTCTTCACCACGGAAAAAGTGCATTAAACTGCTCATTGATAAGTGGAATATTCAGTGCATAGATACTCTCGTAATCAAGTTCTCCGTTCTCATCTTTTTGGTGTTTCAGTCCTGTTAACGAAGTAGTCATCTAAGGAAATCTGTACTGGTTTCACACCACTTGCTAATAGTTGGACAGAAAGACGTTTGCAGAAAGTTGTCTTACCGCTTGATGAAGGACCAGCTATGAGTACTACCTTTATCTCTTTTCGTCCAGCAATTGTGTCAGCAATCTGCGATATCTTCTTTTCTTGCAGAGCCTCACTGACATTAATAAGGTCGGTTGCCTGTCCATTCTTTACCGCTTCATTGAAGTCGCCCACCGTCTTAATTCCTAAGATAGCTTGCCATCTATGATGCTCTTTGAACACCTCGAACATTTTGTCTTGGCGTATCAATTCACCTAATTTAGAAGGGTCTTGTGTGGAAGGGACACGCAAGAGGACTCCATCGAAGTAGGGTTCTAATCCGAAGAGATGGAGTTGCGAAGTGTTTGTTAGCATAGAGCCGTAGTAATAGTCCTTATAATCGTCAAGAATGTTATAGACGCAATAAAGGCTACCGCTGCTTTCCATGAGTTTAGCCTTTTGTAAGTCACCTAATTCGGTGAACATCTTAATAGCTTGCTCAGTTGTCGTTTCACAGCGTTGAATAGGCATTTTGGCATCAATAATCTGTTGTATTCTTGTGTGAATGCGGTCTACATCCTCTGTTGTCACTGATGTCCGAGTTGTAGGTTGCAGTAGTAACCATTTGAAACAGGTGTGTCTATGATTACTTTACTATTAGGAAATAAGTCGTGAACAGCCTTACAGAGAACGAGAAAGAGTGAGCGAGTGTAGGTGCGAATACCCGATGGTGTGTGTAAGTCAAGGAACTCTACATCTTTATTATGATAGACACGATAATGGAGTCCTTCCACCTTATTATTTACCTTAGCACTTACGGGTCCGAATGGCATTTTAAGATTAATTTCTTGATAAATGTCAGAAAGTGTACTTCCTATTGGGACTTCTTGAGTTTTATTATTTTTGCAACGGATATGTAATACTTGTCTCATAATTGTCATTGGTTAAAAAGTCCCTAGGGGACGATATTTCCCTTTTGTAAACATGATGGTAAAGTTAGAAAGTTTTGCAAATATCCAAGAAACAGACATCACAAATTAAGTAATTATATGTCGATTTGGATTATCTTAAAAACTCATTGGGCATTAGCACTGCTAATGTTCGGTATGAAGACAATGAGTGAGGCACTGCAGAAAATGGCAGGTCCACAGTTACGCCATATCCTTGGCGCAATGACAACTAATCGTTTTACGGGTATTCTAACGGGTACGTTTATCACAGCAGCCGTTCAGTCCTCAACTGCAACAACAGTGATGACGGTCAGTTTTGTGAACGCTGGATTGCTAACATTGGTTCAAGCCATCTCTGTTATCATGGGAGCGAACATCGGAACAACGCTTACGGCATGGATTATGTCGGCGGGTTTTTCGTTTAACATTACCGACTTTGTTTGGCCAGTGTTCTTTATTGGTATCGTACTGATTTACTCTAAGCGGCGCAAACTTATAGGTGACTTTTTGTTTGGTATCTCATTTATGTTCCTTGGATTGGGTACTTTGCGCCAGACGGGTATTGATATGGACCTTGCTCACACGCAGGCTGTAATCGACTTCTTTAGTCAGTTTGACCCACAGAGTTTTTCACGACGATAGTCTTCCTAATCATTGGTAGCGTTCTAACCATGTGTGTGCAGAGTTCTGCTGCTATTATGGCAATCACAATGATACTTTGTTCGACTGGAGTCTTACCCTATCTATCAAGGAATAGCATTGGTTATGGGCGAAAATATCGGTACTACTGTAACCTCAAACCTTGCTGCTTTGACGGCAAACACGCAGGCTCGTCGTGCCGCTATGGCCCACATGGTGTTCAATATCTTTGGTGTATTATGGATTTTGTGTGTCTTCCACCCTTTCATCAATATGATATGTGATTGGGTTGGTTATGATGTCAGTATAACAAAAGGAACTCCTGGCTTTGCTGCCAATGCTGCTAAGCTCAGTTTCGTACTTGCTGCTTTCCACACTACCTTTAATCTTGCCAATACGGTTATACCTCGTTGGACCAATCAAATACTTGGAGAAACTTGTCTGCAAGATTATCAAAACCAAAAAGCTAATAAAGATGAAGACGAGTTCCGACTGCACTTTATTCAGACTGGTATCATGAAGACTCCAGAACTTTCTGTGCTGGAGGCTTCAAAAAGAGATAAGGTCGTTTGCAGAACGCATACATCGTATGTTTGGCATGGTTCGTGAACTGCTTGGAGAACGAGATATGGAGAAGTTTACGAAACTTTACAGCCGTATTGAGAAGTATGAAGGTATTTCTGACAATATGGAGATTGAAATAGCGAAGTATCTTGACCAAGTTTCTAATGCTCATTTGAGCGATGAAACAAAAAGAGAAAGTACGTTCTATGCTTCGTGAGATTTCTGAGTTGGAGAGTATTGAGATGCTTGTTATAACATCGCACGTACTGCCAGCCGCCTTGTTAAGGGTAAGGAGGATTTTACTCAGGAGCAATATGACCACATGCATCAGATGTTTGAGTTGACCGATGATGCTCTAACACAGATGAATCGTATTCTTGTCGGTCATCGTCAGGACAATGATGTGAATCGATCATTCAATATCGAAACTGAAATCAATAACTATCGCAGTCAATTGCGCTCGCAGAATATCAATGATGTCAATGACCATAAGTACACTTATGCTATAGGTACAATGTATATGGATATTATTCAAGAATGCGAGAAACTGGGCGATTATGTTGTCAATGTTGTTGAGGCTCGTATGGGCGTTCGCCAACAAGGAGCATAAAGACATTGCTGATTATTTTTAGTTAAAAACGCATAATCGAAAATAAAAAGACCTCTCTTTCCTTTTGGATAGTGAGGTCTTTTCGTATATTTGCAGTCGAAAATAAAAAGTGTTGTGGCATAGTGAATTATGTGTTTATATAGCCATAAAGTATAAGAAGCATAGTAAAGAATGATTGGGGATAACTTTCACTCTGTTGGTATTAGAGTTTTTATAGGAACATACAGGTTTGTATGTTCAATATGGGTATACTTTTATTGATAAATAAGTCCTTTTTATTTATCGTATTGTTCGTAGAACGCAATAAAGATGAACACTTGTCTTAAAAATAATGAAGCTTTTAAAAATTAAATATATGAGTACAAGCGATTATTCAATTATTTTTTTATGAAGATTATGGGCTCTCTTGCCCTTTTAATCTATGGAATGAAGGTTATGAGTGAGGCATTACAGAAGATGGCGGGTTCGCAGCTCCGACATATTCTGGGAGCAATGACTACTAATCGTTTCACTGGAATGCTCACAGGATCCTTTATTACTTGTGCGGTACAATCGTCCTCAGCAACAACGGTGATGACGGTGAGCTTTGTTAATGCGGGACTGCTGACCCTTGCGCAGGCTATCTCGGTCATCATGGGTGCCAATATAGGTACGACTCTCACGGCATGGATTATGTCTTTGGGATTTAATGTCGACCTAACGTTGGTTGTCTTCCCTGCTTTCTTTATCGGAATTATTCTCATTTACAACAAGAAAAGACGATATATTGGCGACTTTCTTTTTGGTATTGCCTTCTTATTTTTTTGCTCTTGTGTTATTAAGTAGTGGTGGTAAGGATCTTGATTTGCACATAATCCTGCTGCAATTCAATTCTTTTCTTCATTTGATACAAGCAGTCACTTCACGATTTTTAATCTTTCTTCTCATCGGAACGATTATTACTTGCATTGTACAGAGTTCTGCGGCGGTAATGGCTATTACCATTCTACTCTGTTCAACGGGTGTATTACCAGTCTATCTCGGTGTTGCTTTGGTGATGGGCGAGAATATTGGTACAACGGCCACTGCCAACCTTGCCGCTCTTGGAGCTAATACTCAGGCACGACGTGCCGCCTTTGCTCACCCTACTTTTCAATGTCTTCGGTGTAGCATGGGTGATGTGTCTATTCTATCCTTTCGTTAATCTTGTCTGCCGCCTTGTTGGTTACGATCCCTGTAAGCAATGTGTTGTCTGCTGATGAAAAAGCTACTATCTTGCCAATCGTTTTTGGCAATGTTCCATACATGTTTCAATGTTTTGCAACACAATCTTGCTCATTTGGTTTATTCCACAGATGGAGAAAGTGGTATGCTGGATTATAAAGTCAAAAACGAATAAGGATGATGAAGACTTCCGTTTGCGCTTTATTCATGCGGGTATCATGAAGACTCCCGAACTTTCAGTCTTTGAGGCTTCGAAAGAGATACACTCTTACGCTGAACGCACTCATCGCATGTTCTCGATGGTTCGCGAACTTCTTACAACAAAAAGAGGACGATACCTTTGAGAAACTTTATGAGCGTATTGAGAAATATGAGGATATTTCTGACAATATGGAGGTTGAAATTGCGAAGTATCTTAATCAGGTAAGCGATGCGCATCTGAGTGATGACACCAAAGAGAAGGTACGTGATATGCTTCGTGAAATTACCGAAATTGAGAGTATTGGTGACGCTTGCTTTTAATATTGCAAGAACAATCAGTAGACTACGTAGTAGTAAGGAAGTGTTTACGGAGGGTCTATACGATAATATCAAACAGATGTTTGAACTTACCGATGATGCCTTGACGCAAATGAATGTTGTGCTTGTAAAGCATAAGCGTGACGTTGATTTGACTCGGACATTTACCATTGAAAATGAAATCAATAGCTAGAGCACTGTTACGTACACAGAATATCAATGATATCAACGAGCATAAGTAACCTATTCTGCTGGAACATTATATATGGATATTGTCCAGGAGTGTGAGAAGATTGGCGACTTTATTGTTAATGTGGGCGAAGCTCGTATGTGTGTCAGAAAGTAAATGATTGTGCATTGACACTACTTGCCATTTACTATTTATTTTTATAACTATGGACGGTTGATATGTCGTAATATAAAGGAGAAGCAGGGATATACCAAAGTGATGTCCCTCGCTTCTGGCTACGCTCGGCATGAGCATTATCTAACGGGTGGAAGTCCCGAGTAAGCCCTAATAGCGGAATTACATAGCCAAAAGGCAAGGGTGTTCATCGTGAGGTGAAATCTGAAGGAAGCCGGCAGCAAACATCTGGCCTAACGAACAGAAACTTCATATAAGGCATATGACCATGGATAAGATTGCCAAACAAATCAAAAGTCCCATAGCTATTCGGAATGGTCGGTGGAGTTTCCTTGAGCGAAGCGAAAAATGAAGTAGGTATAAGATGGAAAGATAATGTTCTTATCCGAGGAGGTCTCACGGACGTTTCAAAATAGTTGTTTTTACGAAGGAAGCGGAGTAAAGCTTGCCGTGAGAAGTCAGCAGAGGTCATAGTACTCAAGGTACGTGTGCCTACAGGGAAGGACCGAATCGTGCAGTGCAATAGTAAATGAATGCTACCCTGCGAATTTCTTCGTCAGATGTCCGAAAGGAGCTCTCTATCCAAGACGATAGGACGGAATCCGACAATAGGGTAGAAGTGACGTTACTCAAAGGGATAGCTGAAAACAACTTGCCACACACCGTGAGGTGTAAAAGTACGAAAACCGCCGTATGCCGAACGGCACGTACGGTGGTGTGGGAGGTCGGTAAATGTGAAAGTAGGAGGTAAATGCCTTTTATGAATAACATTTACCTCCTACCCGATTTGATTATAATTTTTGCTCTTTTATTCCAAATCGCTTATGAGGACCTAAACGATTTTTTATTAACATTATCTTTTCAAAAGTACAGAGATGGGTAATCCATGTATGTGCTTTGTTTCGTCAATGATGACGATAATGTGAAAACTTTCTATATAATCAATCTTTCCAGACGTGGTGAATATGGATTGTTGATAGCTTTTAATGACACGTGTATATAACTTTATAGTAAAAATCATAATCACCACTCGTGTTATAACACTCTGTGCTTTTTATCTATCTTCTGAAAAACATCCATAAGCTCTTGTATGATTTCTTGGGAGTTTTTGTTTTTAGCCTGTTATTACACAAAACCATAATTCCATTAGCTGCCTTATGCGAATTGATTAAACAAGTACATATATAATAAGGTGTAAAAAAAGGATGAGAACTGAAAGCGTAATTGTTCTCTCGTATTAATCTCTTGTTACTAAAATGTTAATCCTCTTGATATATAGTATGTCTGTATGATTATTGTTTTCGCAACGTCTCTTATCGTATTTAATTGCTTTTGTTAAGTTCCGTATTCATGCTCAGCACGTATGGTGCGGAGGCTTAGCACATGTCGTGCGGAGGCTTATCTTGCTTAAAAAAAGGACGTGTTGCAATAGGGAATAACTTATCGTTTTTGCGAGTGAATGTTGCAAAGTCTGAAGAGGTTTCGCTCACCAGAGGTGAAACGGAGGTGTCTGGACGTGTGATAGCTAAATCTGTTTCAGTGCCTGACAATGGGATGTGATTTTATTAGCTAACACATTTGAATTTCAAATCGTTTATCTCGTAGGCATAAACACAGAGGTATGGATGAATGTTGGAGCCTAACGAGGTCAGGTTTTCAAAGTCCAACTTAGAAAAACGTTCATAATGTGATAAATTCCACTGAAAGAAGCGATATTTTTGTTTTTTTAATTGCTACTTTTTGTTGCGTTATATTTTTGCTTACTTGTTATGTTTGTTACACTAAGTTAGGTGTAGATTCTGACATATTCAAGTGTTTTGAGGACTTTGCTTCTTAGTCATTTGGAAATCTTAAAAATATTTTATGTTGCGGAGTTAATGTAATGATTGTATTTTTTTGAATCCATGACCCATAGGTATCCATTTGTCGATTACTAACTTCGCCTTGTTTTTTGCGTATTTGACATTCTCCGCCTTTAAGCAGTTTTATTCTGCATGTTTATGCATTTAGTGAATAATTCAATTTCTCTAACAAAGGGATTTTTAAGGTTTTAACATTATTAAACGTTAAACAAGGCGTTTTCTGTAAAATACTTTTGTAAAATAAAATAGAAATATAGTGTTTTTCTGTAAGTTTTTTGCTCTTTAAGGGTTTAATCGTAGCTAACAGAATTTAATAATAGTTTTTCTTTCGTAAGATGAATTAAATCATAAAATCAGATTATTATAGAACATGAAGAAGTTTTTTTAATGCATTTGGCATCGTACTAGTTGCTTTGACGGCTATTATGGTCGTGGGTTGTAGTCACGAGTCTAATTTGGTCAATGAAGAAGAGTCTGGTAGTATTAATGGTAAAGGCGTTCAGATTTCGTTTAATTTGTTTAATGAAGGTTATGGCTCTGATGAAATAGTTGGAACTAGGACTTCGTCAGAAACAACTGGGCAGGTGGTTGCTAGTGGAGTAGCAAATCTGGATGATGATTTTGAAGCTCTTACAGAGATTGTGGAGGAACCTAAGTCAATGACACGTGCCACTGTTGAGGCTCCTAGTGGTGATTATACTATTCTTGCCTATCAGAATGGAGTGAAAAAGCAGAATGGGTTGGTAATTATGATGGTACAACTTTTAAGGTGAATAATCAACCTGCAGAGGCTAAGGCTCTTACTCCTGGTGTTTATAAGTTTTATGTTTTTAGTAACCATTTGAGATTTGAAAATGGAAAGATAAAAAAACAAGTTTGGCACAGAGTTCGGTAAATGCCCTTTACCTCGAAAAGGAAATTACAATTAATAATGTTGCTAGGCAGGAACTCAGTTTTGAGTTGAAACCATTTTTTCGCAAGATTAAATTTTTAAAATCAAGGCTTTTCACAAATCATGCCTTTGATGGTCCGATGACAGGGTGGTTTTTAAGTATAATGCTGGAAAGGTAGGTGCAGCTGTTGCCATTGATCCTGCTGTAACAGGGAATGGACACGTGACTACTGAAATGGCAACTTCAAATGGAGGTGTTGATTTTTCAACGTTTTTACTGCCAATATGTCTTCGGAGGTCAGGTCTTCATATATTCAGAATGATAGGGCAGCTGTCTTTTATCTTCCAAATACTTCAATGAAAAATTTGAACTTCCAGTTTACAGCTGGATCACTGGCACTATTTATAAAAAAACCAGTAACTAATAAAAGTGTTATCTCTTGGACTTCCTGAAAAATGCTTGAAAGTGGAAAAGAGTTACACCATTGTTTATACTATATATCTTAAGAGTAATTATGTGTTTAAAGGTGATTATGGACACTTCTGTATGGTACATTGTTGCAACATAGGGGTAGAAAAGTATTAGGAATTAAAGTCGCTGATAATGTGATTATATCATTAGAAAATCTTCGTTCTCCTTTTCAATGGTTAAACTCTGATAACTTTAGATGTAAGCGCGAACATCCACAAAAATATTTCTGAATTAAATTCAATGGTTACTACACTTTGAGGGGTACAATGAGACATTTATACAAAAATATACTTATAAAAAAATAGCAATGTTGAAACCCCTAGGTCTGAACATTGGGAATTTACTGCGTTTCATGAGGCAGAAAAATTAGGAAACTCTAGTAGAGGCTTTTTCGATTATTCCAGCCGCAGGAGAGTGGAATTCTGCTCTTAAATATTTTGGTATAACAGAACCCACAGCTGGGTTTAATAGCACTTCTCCACAACATAATGCTTGGAGTGGTAATTTGGGAAACGATTTTCAAGAGATTTTTATTCTATCAAGCAGGTGGAACTCCGTTGGATGGTATATACTAGGGGTGCAGATTCTTGGCTTGATAAAAAGGCTCTTACTGTGAATATAAATAGTAACAGGGGCAAACTTTGATGGTGATGTTTATAGAAAATCTCATTTGGTTAGACCTTTTGTGAAGCTATAATAAAATTTCAGTTTTGAATACTTTTTACATGATAATGGATATGAAAAAGAAATATTTGAACCCCTACGGTTGATGTCCTAAATATAGAGTCTATGAATATGATTTTGCACCTCAGCTATCCCAGAAAAGAAATAATCCTTTAAGAATGACTGAATTTAAAGATGAGGGTGAGACTGATGGTGGAGGTGAAGAGTGGGACTACGATCCTACGGCTGTCCCGTCTTCATAATAAGTGTCTGCTTTTTAATAGTATACGTAATATAAAACTACCCATTGTTAGGATTAAGTTTGCCTTATCACTTTGATGATAAGTTCATGCATACTTATTTCTTGCAATGGGTTATGCTTTTATTAGCTAACACACTTATAAGCTAAATCGTCTATTTATAGGCGTTAAACAAGGTAGGATAGATGATTTTTTTGGAGTCTAATGACAGTTTTTTTCTAATAAAAATAGTGACAACCTTGCAATCAAAAGAAAAAAACACTAATTTTTGTTGCCAAATAATAAACATAATTCTGTATGAATAAGAAAGTTACTTTTACTCTTTTTAGTCGCTCTTTTAATGATTACATTTATTATTGGATGTAAAGGAAAGAAATCGTCAAATACTGGAATGATAAAAGATTCTATTGATTCCAGTTCTGTTGTTACAGACTCTGTTTTGGTGGAGAAAGATGTACCTTTGGTAGTTGACTCTATCGGAAAGTCTTTTAATTCAAGTAATATTCAGGTGGATCTGCTTTATTCCTTTCCTGTGTCTGGACCGCAACCATTAGTCGACCTGCTTAGAGTTTTTCCTTAGGACTGAGTTAGAAGGGGTGTGGGTGTTTATTCCAGCACGACCTCAAAGATTAAATCTTATAAAAATCTTTCTAATGGCAGAGGTATGATAAACTACTATGCAAAGTTGGCTTATAAGAATTTGTGTGGTATTAACGATGATGCTGATAGTGCGGAGTGTATCTTGGCTTCAGAACTTTCAACTTGTGTAATGAAAAATGCGAAACGAAAAGTTGATGTGACTTATCGCTCTTTTTCATATATATATTCAGGCGGTGCGCATGGAATGGCTGGCGATGTTGGGTTTACTTTTTGATAAAAACAGGAGAGAAAGTTCAGAAGATTTTAAGCCCTAAACATATCAAGGCACTACAACCAATGCTAAAAACTGGTTTTTAGAAGTTATTTTTAGAGAAATGGCTAAGTCTAATGGTATTCGTAATGTAGAAAGCGAGGTTAAGAATAATATGGATAACCTTTTGCTGGAATATAAGATTATCTCTCTGCCAGAAAATGGTGTGAGTCTTTCGCCAGAAGGCGTTGTCTTTATTTATGGGGAGTATGAGGCTGGGTGTTACGCGATTGGTATGCCTACCTTTACGGTGCCTTATAGTAAGATTGGAAAGTATCTTTCACCTAAGGCTCGGAGATTGGTGGGACTTAATTAGCTCTTTCAATTCAAATCGCTAAATTAGTACCCTAAACTTATTTTTGTCGTGCAGGTTGGACTGTCTTTGCAATGCAGGCGTAGTGGCTATGTCTGCGTTGCAAAGATAGACAAGATTTCTACAAAAATACTAAGATGTTGGATACAATCAATAAGGTACAGAATATAAATCTTGTTGTCTAATAACTGAGAAGTGATGTTATATTTGTTGCATTAACCAAACAAAGCCTTTGGCTATCCTAATTCCATTGTCTTGAAAATGGTTGCCTTCATTCCATTCCATCATACAATTAATTCCTTTGTCCTTAAAAATTTGCTCTTGTCGGAGAATATCCCTTTTGATGGTTGTTATCATTTTTTTGTTTTTGATTTTTCTTCTTTATCGCCAAGGCTCAGATAAGCATTTCTTATTTGAGGCTGATGATTTTCAGCATAGTCTAACCAACCCGTATACCATGCGGAAGGTGAGGCTGAAACAATACCATAAAAAGGAATATTTGACTGATATGATGACCAAAGCGTAAAAAGTCCTGCCAATGAATAGCCTCCTAAAAAGGGTGTTGTTTTGATTTAGTTCCAAATGATAACGTTCTTTTAAGGTTGGAATAAGTTCGTCTTTTTATATAATAAGGTGGTGACGGCTCCATCTCCAAAATGGTGTCTTGCCAAAAGACAGGGGGTGCTGCTCATGGTGTAAGCTCTGTGTTCCATTTGTTTATGCGAATAGCAATATGAATGAATGATGCTTCCGAGTTTTTCTTCTATATAGCTTATCTGTCGTCCCTAACTCTTCAGTGTCATTACTGTCCACAGGTTGAATTATGAAAAATTTCACGTTTTCCTCCTTATGTAGTATGCAAAATATGCTCTCCCTATCTCTATAATCTCTTTCTTATGCTTCATATCGTTCTAATCCTATTTTTATATGCAAAATATAATCATTTTTTTACCAATATGCTTGATTTGTGTCAATTTTTAATCGAGAAAATAGCTTTTTCTTATAAAAATATTCTTGAAAACATTTGGAGGTTTCATGAAAAGTCTATACCTTTGCACTCGCTTTACAAAACAAGCCCTCTGGCAAGTTTCTGAAAAGCGATAAAGAAAAGAGTTCTTTGAAAAAGATTTACATAAACAGAGAAGTAGTACAAGAAGCGTCTGTTTGATTTTTAGTTAAACAGATGGGTAAAAAGAAACAAACCGATCAATTCTTTGTTTTGCTTATGAGTTTTTTTCTCATAGTATGACAAGATTAATAACAGGTTCTTTTTACTTAATACTTTTAGGATAAGCGTTCTGAAACAGAGATTACTCGGTGAAGCGTTTGGGTTAATATGGTATCCATTATCATTTATCACCCATCACTTATCACCAAAAACATATTTTTACAATGGAGAGTTTCGATCCTGGCTCAGGATGAACGCTAGCTATAGGCTTAACACATGCAAGTCGAGGGAAACGACATTGAGTGCTTGCACTCTTTGGGCGTCGACCGGCGCACGGGTGAGTAACGCGTATCCAACCTTCCCATTACTGTGGAATAACCTGCCGAAAGGCAGACTAATACCGCATAGTCTTCGTTGATGGCATCAGATATGAAGTAAAGATTTATCGGTAATGGATGGGGATGCGTCTGATTAGCTTGTTGGCGGGGTAACGGCCCACCAAGGCGACGATCGAGTAGGGGGTTCTGAGAGGAAGGTCCCCCACATTGGAACTGAGACACGGTCCAAACTCCTACGGGAGGCAGCAGTGAGGAATATTGGTCAATGGACGGAAGTCTGAACCAGCCAAGTAGCGTGCAGGATGACGGCCCTATGGGTTGTAAACTGCTTTTTGTATGGGGATAAAGTCAATTACGTGTGATTGTTTGCAGGTACCATACGAATAAGGACCCGGCTAATTCCGTGCCAGCAGCCGCGGTAATACGGAAGGTCCAGGCGTTATCCGATTTATTGGGTTTAAAGGGAGCGTAGGCGGAGATTAAGTGTGTTGTGAAATGTAGACGCTCAACGTCTGACTTGCAGCGCATACTGGTTTCCTGAGTACGCACAACGTTGGCGGAATTCGTCGTAGCGGTGAAATGCTTAGATATGACGAAGAACTCCGATTGCGAAGGCAGCTGACGGGAGCGCAACTGACGCTTAAGCTCGAAGGTGCGGGTATCGAACAGGATTAGATACCCTGGTAGTCCGCACAGTAAACGATGGATGCCCGCTGTTGGTACCTGGTATCAGCGGCTAAGCGAAAAGCATTAAGCATCCCACCTGGGGAGTACGCCGGCAACGGTGAAACTCAAAGAATTGACGGGGGGCCCGCACAAGCGGAGGAACATGTGGTTTAATTCGATGATACGCGAGGAACCCTACCCGGGCTTTGAATTGCAGGAGAACGATACAGAGATGTTGAGGTCCTTCGGGACTCCTGTGAAGGTGCTGCATGGTTGTCGTCAGCTCGTGCCGTGAGGTGTCGGCTTAAGTGCCATAACGAGCGCAACCCTCTCTTCAGTTGCCATCAGGTCGAGCTGGGCACTCTGGAGACACTGCCACCGTAAGGTGTGAGGAAGGTGGGGATGACGTCAAATCAGCACGGCCCCTTACGTCCGGGGCTCACACGTGTTACAATGGCCGGTACAGAGGAGGGTGTAATGCAAATTGCATCAAATCTTGAAAGCCGGTCCCAGTTCGGACTGGGGTCTGCAACCCGACCCCACGAAGCTGGATTCGCTAGTAATCGCGCATCAGCCATGGCGCGGTGAATACGTTCGGGCCTTGTACACACCGCCCGTCAAGCCATGAAAGCCGGGGTGCCTGAAGTCCGTGACCGCAAGGATCGGGCCTAGGGGCAAAAACTGGTGATTGGGGCTAAGTCGTAACAAGGTAGCTGCAGCGGAAGGTGCGGCTGGAACACTCCTTTCTGGAGAGAATGCTTTTCGAGTTGACAAGTTATTTAGTTGACGAGTTGACAAGTTAAAAGTATTATTAAGTTGTAAAAATAACCTTTTGGTTTGTTTTTTTCTTCTTGTACTCATGTACTCTGTTTTATATAAATAGGAGAAAAGAGTTTAAGGCTCACACGATGGTTCAAGTCCTCATCCTCCACGATGCTGTTCATACAGCAAAATGATCTTTGACATATTGACACAAGCAAGACTGTAATGTAGAACTATTCTTTCTATACAAGGAAGAATTAGAATTCTAATTATTGAAGATAAAACTTCAAATTCTTTAGAATCACACAACAGCTGAAAGTATGAGCTACATTCTTTGTAAGCAATTACAAAGAAGGCGAAGAAAGTAAGAAAGGGCGCATGGCGGATGCCTTGGCTCACGGAGGCGATGAAGGACGTGATAAGCTGCGATAAGCCTTGGGTAGGTGCAAATAACCATCGATCCAAGGATTTCCGAATGGGACAACCCAGCAGGTTGAAGACCTGTTATCACTACAAACGTAGTGAGGCGAACGGAGGGAACTGAAACATCTTAGTACCTTTAGGAAGAGAAAATAAATAATGATTCCCCTAGTAGTGGCGAGCGAACGGGGAAGAGCCCAAACCTGCTTTGTGGCAACGCTTAGCAGGGGTTGTAGGACCACGCTGTCGTACTTAGATTGTGAGGAGAATGTTCTGGAAAGAACAATCATAGAGGGTGATAATCCCGCACCCGAAGCATGACGAGTACGTAGTGGTATCCTGAGTAACGCGGAACACGTGAAATTCTGCGCGAATCCGCCGGGACCATCCGGTAAGGCTAAATACTCCCGTGAGACCGATAGTGAACGAGTACTGTGAAGGAAAGGTGAAAAGCACTCCGATGAGGAGAGTGAAATAGTTCCTGAAACCATGCGCCTACAAGCGGTCGGAGCTGTGTAAGCAGTGACGGCGTGCCTTTTGCATAATGAACCTACGAGTTACCATGTCTGGCAAGGATAAGCGTCATGGAGACGCGCATCCGCAGTGAAAGCGAGCCTGAATAGGGCGCCCAGTCAGATGGGGTAGACGCGAAACCGGGCTGATCACACTTGCCCAGGTTGAAGTCCGGTAACACCGGATGGAGGACCGCACGGATAAGCGTTGAAAAAGCTTCCCGATGAGGTGAGTGTAGGAGTGAAAGGCCAATCAAACTTGGAGATAGCTCGTACTCCCCGAAAGGCATTTAGGTGCCGCGTGCGGCGATATCCATAAGAGGTAGAGCGACCGATAGGTCAAGAGGGCTTCACCGCCTATCGGCACCTGACGAACTCCGAATGCTTATGGACTGCAGCCGTGCAGTAAAGGGGCGGGTGCTAAGGTCCGTCCCCGAGAGGAGAAGAATCCAGACCGCCGTCTAAGGTCCCGAAATTCTGTCTAAGTTAGTCTAACGAAGTCTGGTCCCCGTGACAGCTAGGATGTTGGCTTGGAAGCAGCCATTCATTCAAAGAGTGCGTAACAGCTCACTAGTCGAGGGTCTGGGCATGGATAATAATCGGGTATAAGTCAGATACCGAAGGCGCGGGATAGTAATGTATATTAAAAAGTATCGGTAGGGGAGCATTCCATCGGCATTGAATGGTGAAGGTAATCGATCCTGGAGCTTATGGAAAAAGCAAATGTAGGTATAAGTAACGATAAAAAGGGTGAGATTCCCTTTCGCCGAAAGACCGAGGTTTCCGGGCGATGCCAATCAGCCCGGGGTTAGTCGGGTCCTAAAGTACCCAGCCGAACGGCGAAGGCGATGGCAGATGCGGTTAATATTCCGCAACTCGTATGTTCAGTGATGTGGAGACGGAGCAGTGACACTGCCGCGCCCTGACGGAATAGGGCGTTTAAGTGCGTAGGCTATGAGGAAGGCAGGCAAATCCACCTTCCGAGCTGAAACATGAAAGTACAGGTGTTCCTTCAGGGAAGACTTGAGTGCAGGTAATCATACTTCCGAGAAAATCCGCTAAACTTAATGTTCATACGACCCGTACCGCAAACGGACACACGTGGTCGGGTAGAATATACTAAGGCGTTGAGAGATTCATGGTTAAGGAACTAGGGCAAATTGACCCCGTAATCTTCGGGATAAAGGGGTCCCTCATAGCAATATGAGGCGCAGAGAATCGGTCCAGGCAACTGTTTAACAAAAAAACACAGGGCTGTGCAAACTCGAAAGATGAAGTATACAGCCTGACACCCTGCCCGTGCCGGAAGGTTAAGAGGAGATGTCACCAGCAATGGGAAGCATTGAATTGAAGCTCGGTAAACGGCGGCCGTAACTATAACGGTCCTAAGGTAGCGAAATTCCTTGTCGGGTAAGTTCCGACCTGCACGAATGGTGTAATGATCTGGACGCTGTCTCAACCACGATCTCAGTGAAATTGTAGTATCGGTGAAGATGCTGATTACCCGCGATGGGACGAAAAGACCCCGTGAACCTTTACTACAGCTTAGCATTGACCTTGGTCATCCGATGTGTAGGATAGGCCGGAGGCTTTGAAGCGGGTGCGCCAGCATTCGTGGAGCCATCCTTGAAATACGGCCCTTTGGCTGTCTGAGGTCTAACGCGCCTGAGGTGCGGACACTGCTTGGTGGGTAGTTTGACTGGGGTGGTCGCCTCAAAAAGCGTAACGGAGGCTTCCAAAGGGTGCCCTCGGGCCGATTGGTAACCGGCCTTATAGAGTGCAATGGCATAAGGGCGCTTGACTGGGAGGCAGACATGCCGAGCAGGCAGGAAACTGGGGCATAGTGATCCGGCGGACGTGTATGGAAACTCCGTCGCTCAAAGGATAAAAGGTACTCCGGGGATAACAGGCTGATCCCCCCCAAGAGCTCATATCGACGGGGTGGTTTGGCACCTCGATGTCGGCTCGTCACATCCTGGGGCTGGAGAAGGTCCCAAGGGTTGGGCTGTTCGCCCATTAAAGTGGCACGCGAGCTGGGTTCAGAACGTCGTGAGACAGTTCGGTCTCATCTATCGTGGGCGTTGGAGTTTTGAGTGGTGCTGACACTAGTACGAGAGGACCGTGTTGGACAGACCTCGGTTTACCAGTTGTGCCGCCAGGTGCACCGCTGGGTATCTGAGTCTGGATTGGATAAGCGCTGAAAGCATCTAAGTGCGAAGCCAGCCGCAAGATGAGAACTCCTCATAAGGGTCGTCATAGACGATGACGTTGATAGGGTGTAGGTGTAAAGACGGTGACGTCAAAGCCGAGCACTACTAATTGCCCGAAACTTTCTTCGGGTCTCCCGCCTCCATAAAGTGGAGTGCGGGGACCAGTGACTCAGACTTTGAGCTGTGTATTCTTCTACTGAAAAGAAGATATGTTCTATATGTTTTGCTTGTGAAAATACGTCACCATATACGGCTGACAGTTGAGTAGAGAATTACAACCTTGTCTACTTGTAAACTTAAAACAAGTCAACCGAACGAATTATTAGGTGGTTATTGCGGCGGGGTTTCACCTCTTCCCATTCCGAACAGAGAAGTTAGCCGCTTGCGCCGATGGTACTGCAATGCAATGTGGGAGAGTAGGTGGCTGCCTTCTTTTTACAAGAACTCCGAAGAGAAATCTTTGGGGTTCTTTGCTTTGGAGTATAGTCCTTGATGGTTAGGGTAGGGATACCTTGAGAATAAGTTGTTGGTAACATTATTTTCCTAATGACATTCATTAGATGATATGAGTCATGAAGGAACAGATGGTGAGTGTGCATAATAGCAAATTTTTGGAGGATGTTCATCCCAAATCATGATTTTTGGTGAAAATAATTTTGCTGTCATTCTTGTCATGTAAATATGAGCCTAACTTGATAGTTAGTAATGGTTTACACTAAATGTTAAAAATGACAGCAACTATAAATAAAACTATTTTTCGTGTTTTAAGAGGTAGTTTAGCGTTAGTATTTAATGAGATGTAATCGCCTCATTCTGAGGGTGAAACGGAAAAATGTGAAGATAGTCTGTTTAGGTAGTATTGAGATCTTGAAGATGAAAGCAAAAAGGTTTTTTTACAGCTTTCACAGTATGAGAGTCTGGGAGAATTCTTGTCACTGCACTTCATATTTATAAGTCTAAGTAAGCTACATGGCATTGTCGATTCATATTAACCTGAACTCGGGATAAGAAATGTCTCGTAAAAAGTTGGTAATCTCATTATATTTTTTGTAACTTTATAGTTGAAAATCAATCAATTACAATAAATATAACAATGATTACCAAGGACAAAATTACTGAAATTTTTCTGTATTGCAGATGACTTTTGCAAAGAATTTGAGTTAGAAACTGATAAAATAGGTATCTCAGAAAAGAATAAAGGGTGTCATCGCCATCGCAAGTGGCGTATGAGTAAATCTGAAATCATAACTATTTTAATTTGCTTCCACTTTAATTCCTATCGTAATTTTCGTCACTATTATACCTTTTTCGTAAAAGAGCATTTAGCAGATTTATTTCCAAATCAATTGTCTTATAATCGTTTTCTTGAATTAGAGGCAAGAGTCTCTTTAGAGATGATGATGTTCCTGCAGATATGTTGTTTTGGGAGGTGTACTGGTATTAGTTTTATTGACTCAACTTGTATTCCAGTTTGCCATAATAAACGTATTTGTCGCAATAAGGTTTTTAGAAATTATGCAACAAGAGGGAAAAAGTACAATGGGATGGTATTTTTGGATTCAAAACTACATCTTATCTGTAATGAAAGAGGTGAGATTCTAAACTTTATGCTCACTAAAAGCAAATATTGACGACCGAGATGAAAATGTATTTAACAGGTTGACAGACAATGTGTTTGGTAAGTTGTTTGCAGACAAAGGGTACATCTCTCAAGGATTATTTGAACGATTGTTCAATGATGGAATAAATTTAGTTACTGGCATTAGGAGTAACATGAAAAACAAACTGATGCCACTTTATGATAGACTTCTTCTAAGGAAAAAGATCTGTAATAGAAACTATCAATGATGAGCTAAAGAATGTAGCTCAATTAGTGCATTCAAGGCATAGAAGCATATTTAATTTCGCAATGAATGTTCTCTCTGCTATTGCAGCCTACTGCTTCTTTGAGAAGAAGCCAGCAGTGAACATAGACTTTGCTATAGAGCAACATTCGGGACAGCTTACATTATTCTAAAGTAATCTGTTTTATTATTATCTTTAGACCCAATCAAAAAATTGAGTCTAAAGAGCCGTTGTACTAAAACCAAACAGAAGAGTGGGATGATACTTATCCCGAGTTCAGGTTATTAGGATTACCTTAAAAAGCAGCATTAACAAATAAAATAATAAAACGAAGCAAAGAAATTTAATACAATGATCATGTTGCTACTTGTTGCTATTGCATTATATGCACAGCGTACGCCACGGATAGTAAATGATTTCAAAGAGGAGATCTAATTTTTCAAGTGTCGTAAAGTAATCAGTCTCCCTTTATTCAGTTAGTGACTAATTCGCCGTGGTCACATTGTGATGTGATAGTATAAAAAGGTGGTAAAATCTATGTGCTTGAAGGTTTTCTAATGTCGTTAAGCTCACCCCACTTAAGAAATGGATTAGTAGAGGAAAGTTTGGTAAGTATAAGAGGACATGAGTACTTAACAAATCTGTTAAGATTAGGTATGCTAAATATCTTGGTAAGAAGTATGATTTAGCCTTTAAGTTCAATAATGATAAATACTATTGTTCAGAACTTATATACGATATTTACAAGAATCAATTTGGTATTCAACTCACTACGCCCAAAACCAATTAAATCTTACCATGTGTTTGGACTTGGGAAGTTAATGAAAAAGGCGAGGTATGGATCCAAATCAAAAGGTGGTAGCTCCTTGTGATTTGTTATAGATAAAAAGGTATAATAGGCAAACTATCTCCTTTGCTCTACATACCGATGGTGATGCAAGTTCAACATAGAACAGTAATATTATTTTTTTATGGTTGTTATTATATAAAAATTGTTAGATATATAATATGTTTGTTTTATTTTTTTATAGAAAGTGATATCCTTAGGAATATTTACCCATTTGTTATTTACAACAATTTTCATGGTACTTCCATCAATTCTACTAAGCGTGTATGTTCCATTTGAATTGTGTTTCAATTCAGCTTTTAAGTCTTCACTTCCATAATCATTGATGATAGTTAGAATAGCCTTCTTACCTTTTATTGTTGCATCAGAAATAATCCATTTACGTGTGTCACGTACTGCCCCAAAGTATCCAGGAACTTCTCCGAATATTTCTTGTCGAGGAACGAGTATGTTGTTATGATAAAGATCGAGATCATCCAAACTTGAAACTCGTCATTTACGAGATGTGCTTTGAAGATAGAATCGTTGTTTTTGTTCCGCTTTACTTTTTGACACAGATGATTCTACTCTTTTGGTAATTATATTGTCTTGTGCTTTTTAGGTTAGTCGAAAAAAACAATACAGTTATTATTGCTAATGTAATCTTTTGTTTCATGATTATAAATGTCGTATAAATGCAAAGTTAATGATTTTAATTAATTAATACTATGTGTTCCTTAAAAAAATATAGAGATTAATTTGTTGTTTTTCTTTATTTTTTTATATTACCTTTGTGACGATATATATCAATTATTTTTAAAGGAGAAGATGTTGTTTCAGATTATATTTTTGAGATTAGCTGGGAAGTATGTAATAAGGTTGGAGGAATTTACACAGTACTTTCTACTCGTGCAAAGACATTACAAGACAGGATGAAGGATCGTGTGATTTTTCTTGGTCCTGATTGTTGGCGTGAGAACTCATCCCCTTATTTTAAGGAGGATAAGGCTTTATTTAGTGCATGGCAGCAGAAGATTGCTATGGACGGATTGTCGGTAAAGGTAGGACGTTGGGATATTCCTGGTGAACCAATTGCACTTCTTGTTGATTTTCAGGCATGTTTTGAACACAGAGAGTCGTTTTATGGTAAGTTGTGGGAGGATTATCGTGTTGATAGTCTTCATGCTTATGGTGATTATGACGACTCTGCTATGTTTGCGTATGCGTCGTCACTTGTTGTAGAGAGTTTCTATAAATTCTACCTCAGTGAGAAGGATAAAGTAGTCTTTCATGCTAACGAATGGCAAACTGGTTTTGCAGCTTTGGATTTACAGAAACGTTTGCCAGGGATTACATCGATATTTACAACTCATGCAACGGGTATTGGCCGCAGCATTGCGGGTAATAATAAGCCTTTATATGAATACCTTTGGGCTTATAATGGTGACCAGATGGCTTCTGAGCTGAATATGGAGCAAGCATTCTATTGAGAAGCAGACTGCTCACCATGTTGATTGTTTTCACGACGGTGAGTGACATAACTGCAATAGAATGTAAAAGAATTGCTTGATAAACCTAGTAGACATAGTTCTTCCAAATGGTTTTTGAAAAATGACTTTGTACCAAAGGGTGCTACTTTCACAAAAGAAGCGTAAAGCTGCACGTAAGCGTTTGCTTGATGTAGCCAATGCGCTAATAGGTGATGATATAAAAAGATGATGCATTAATCATATCAACCAGTGGACGTTATGAATTCCGTAATAAAGGTATTGATGTGTTCATCGAATCGATGAACCGCCTGCGTTTTGATGAAAAACTTAAAGAAGCAGGTAGTTGCCTTTATTGAAGTACCAGGCTGGGTTGCTGAACCTCGTCAGGATCTTGTAGAACGTCTTGATAGTGGTAAGCAGTTTGATACGCCATTGGTTAAACCCGTACTCACACATTGGCTTCACAACATGGAGCATGATAGTGTTTTGAATATGCTCAATTCTCTGGGGATGAATAACGCTAAGGATGATAAAGTGAAAATCATTCTTCTACCATGTTATCTGACAGGTGATGATGGTATTATGAATATGAGTTATTATGATCTCGTATTGGGGCATGATCTTTGTGTTTACCCTTCTTATTATGAGCCATGGGGTTATACTCCGTTGGAAGCAGTAGCTTTTTAAGGTTCCTTGTATTACAACGGACCTTGCTGGTTTCGGCTTATGGGCAAATACAGAGAAAGGAAAATATAGTGAGATAGAAGATGGTGTGAAGGTTTTTACATCGTACCGATTATAACTATACGGAGGTTGTGGAAGGTATAAAAGATACCATTGTACATTATTCTACCTTTACGAAAACAGAGATAAATAAGTGTCGTTCTAATGCGGGGCAGCTATCTCGTAAGGCACTTTGGAGTGAGTTTATCATATATTATGAACGTGCTTATGACATTGCATTAAAGAATGCTGCGGTAAGAAATAATAGCTCAATAACGAAATAAAGATATAACAGTCAAACTATAATAAGTTATGAAAATTAAATCAGATTATTCCAATGAACCTCAGTGGAAAAGAGGTAACTGTAAAGTCAACTCTGCCAAAGGAACTGGCATGTCTTGATGAGATTGCTCACAATATGTGGTGGGCATGGAATTACGAAGCACGTAACATGTTTAAGGCTATCGATGAGGAGCTTTATGAAGAGGTTGGTCACAACCCTGTTCAGCTCCTTGAACGTCTTAGCTACGACCGTAAGGAAGCTATCGTAAAAGACAAGAAATTAATGAAGCAGGTAAGCGATGTTTACAAGAAGTTCCGTACTTATATGGATGTTAAGCCTAATGCTAAGCGTGCTTCTGTTGCTTACTTCTGTATGGAGTTTGGTTTGAATCAGGCTCTTAAGATTTACTCTGGTGGTCTTGGTATCTTGGCAGGCGACTATATTAAGGAAGCTTCTGATTCTAATGTTGATTTCTGTGCAGTAGGTTTCCTCTATCGTTTTGGTTACTTCACACAGAGCCTTTCAATGGATGGTCAGCAGATTGCAAAGTACGACTCTCAGAACTTCAACTCTCTTCCTATCGAGCGTGAGCTTGATGAGAATGGTAATCAGGTTGTTGTAGACGTACCTTACCGCAACTATATGGTACATGCACTGGTATGGCGTGTAAACGTTGGTCGTATAAAGCTTTATCTGCTCGACACTGATAACGATATGAACTCAGAGTTCGATCGTCCCTATTACTCACTCACTTTATGGTGGTGACTGGGAAAACCGATTGAAGCAAGAGATTTTTGCTGGGTATCGGTGGTATGCTAACCTTGAAAAAAACTTGGTATTAAGAAGGATATTTATCATTGTAATGAAGGTCATGCTGCACTCTGCAACCTCCAGCGTCTTTGTGATTACATCGATAGTGGTTTGACCTTTAATCAGGCGATGGAGCTTGTACGTGCTTCTTCACTTTATACTGTTCATACCCCTGTACCAGCAGGTCATGACTACTTCGATGAAGAACTCTTCGGTAAATATATGGGTGATTATCCTGCAAAACTTGGTATCTCTTGGGATGAATTCATTGGCATGGGTCGTACTAATCCTGATGATCACAGTGAGCGTTTCTGTATGAGTACCTTTGCTTGTAACACTTGTCAGGAAATCAATGGTGTATCAAAGCTCCATGGTTGGGTAAGCCAGAAGATGTTTGCACCATTGTGGAAGGGTTATTTCCCTGAGGAGAACGCTGTAGGTTATGTTACCAATGGTGTACACCTCCCAACATGGACAGCAACAGAGTGGCGTAAGGTTTATGATAAGTACTTTGATAAGAGCTTCATGGGCGACCAAAGCAATGAGTCTATCTGGCACGCAATCTATAATGTTCCAGATGCAGAGATTTGGGAAACACGTATGGCATTGAAGCAGAAGCTGATTAAGTATATCCGTGATAAGTTCACTAAGCAGTGGCTCCGCAATCAGGGAGATCCAGCTAAGGTAGTTTCAATCCTTGAGCGTATCAATCCTAACGCATTGATGATTGGCTTCTGCCGCCGCTTCGCTACTTACAAGCGTGCACACCTACTCTTTACAGACCTTGAGCGTTTGGAGAAGATTGTAAACAACCCAGAACATCCTGTTCTGTTCTTCTTCTCAGGTAAGGCACACCCAGCTGATGGCGCAGGTCAGGGACTTATCAAGCGTATCTTTGAGATTTCACGTATGCCACAGTTCCTCGGTAAGATTATCTTCCTTGAGGATTATGATATGCAGTTAGCACGTCGTCTCGTATCAGGTGTTGATATCTGGATGAATACACCAACGCGTCCACTCGAGGCAAGTGGTACATCTGGTGAGAAGGCAGAAATGAACGGTGTTGTTAACCTCTCAGTACTTGATGGCTGGTGGGTTGAAGGCTACCGTGAGGGTGCAGGATGGGCGTTGCCAGAAAAGCGTACCTATCAGAACCAAGGTTACCAGGATCAGCTCGATGCAGCAACTATCTCTAGTCTGCTTTGAGAACGAGATTGCACCTCTTTACTTCAACAAGGATGCAAAGAAGGGCTATTCTGAGGATTGGGTAAAGGTTGTGAAGAACTCTATCGCAACTATTGCTCCTCACTATACAATGAAGCGTCAGCTTGACGACTACTATGATAAGTTCTACGAGAGTCAGGCTAAGCGTTCAAACAAGCTCCAAGCAAATGACAATAAGCTTGCCAAGGAAATTGCTCTTTGGAAAGAGTCAGTAGCTGAGCGTTGGGACAATATCTATGTTGTTTCTAAGAATGAGGATGCTTTGCACGATATTTCCACTGGTAAGAAGTTTAAGGTTACTTACACTATCGACGAGCAGGGCTTGAACGATGCAGTAGGTCTTGAACTTGTATTCTTGAAGAATGCACCTGTTGAAGACGTCAATATTCACAAAGTAATTCCATTCAACTTAGTCAAGACAGAGGGTAATCATTATACCTTTGAGGCTACTTTTGATGCAACAGAGGCTGGTGCTTACAAGTGCGCTGTCCGTATGTATCCTAAAAACGACCTCTTACCACATCGTCAGGACTTCGCTTATGTAAAGTGGATCGGATAAGAACAGTCTAAGGACTAAATAATGATAAAAAGCCATTCCTAAACTCTGAAAAGGGTTGGGAATGGCTTTTTTAGATTATCTGTTATTTTTAGGAAAGTGGGTCAGTTGGCTTGGTTGATAAGGTTCACCACTACCTTCACCATTATGTCCTTTTTCCTCAGTCTTGCTCTCGGCAATCATTAGGGTGAGGGCAACGAGGGTGTTATCAGCAATTCGTTTGGTACCATCTGGACGATAGAGGATGACATTATTGTTCATAAACCATAGGAAGAGGGTGGCTGCAATACGCTTATTTCCATCACTGAACGAGTGATTCTTAGTGACAAGATAGAGAAGCATAGCTGCTTTCTCCTCAACACTCGGATAAAGTTCCGTACCATCAAAGGTCTGATAGATTTGTCCGATAGAACTTTTGAAGGAGTCATCCTTCTCATTACCAAAGAGAACAGAGCCACCAAACTTCTGTCGAAGAACATCTATCTCGTGCATAGCATTCTCGTATGTGGCATGGAAAGGTTCTTCTTTTGTTGTCTTGGCGATATGTAATCGCTGGTAATCATAGTTATCAAGTGTGTCGAGTGCGTAGGTATAGTCTACTACAACATCAAAGAGTGCATTGCTTTCGTCCGTCGTCTTTGCGGGTTGTTGCTGGATGGCTCTGCCTAATACTTGTATGAGTTGGCGCAGTTCCGCAATCTGATGTTTACGAATGTTATCGTTGATAGCATAACCCTTGACAAGATATTGCTTGAGAACCGAGTTTGCCCATTGGCGGAAACGGATACCACGTTTTGTATTTACACGATATCCCACAGATATGATCATATCAAGATTGTAATAAGCGACTATACGAGAAACGTGCCGTTTGCCTTCTTGTTGAACTGTTCGGAATTTCCGAACAGTTGAGTTAGCATCGAGTTCGTCATCTTCTATAATGTGCTTAATATGTTCGCTTATCGTAGCTTTGCTGGATTGAAATAGTTCCACCATCTGTGCTTGTGTAAGCCACACGGTCTCTCCTTCCAACTTCACATCAAGTTGGGTTTTACCATCTTCACTTTGATAGATGATAATTTTGTCGTTTAGATTTTCGGTCATATTGTTTAGGTTTATAGTTGTTAGTCGATGGGCGAGGGATGTGTTAATCCCTTGTCAGTTTACGACTCATATAACGTACAGGATACCACACAGAAAGCCAGCCGACAAGGATAACTGTGAGGAAGATTGTGATGATGTCTTCGGGATGAACACTGATAGGATAGGCATTGACAACAAAGTTTCCAGCTTGATCGCCGAGCTGTATGAGTCCGTAAGTCTGTTGCAGCCAACAGAGTAATAAACCGAGTGCAATACCTATGATGGCACCGGCAGCGGAAATCATTCTACCTTCGAAGAGGAAGATGCGTCGTATCTGTCCGTCCGTAGCACCGAGGTTACGAAGGGTGATAACGTCATTCTTCTTGTCGATGATGAGCATAGAGAGAGAACCAACGATATTAAAGCACGCAACCATCAAGATAAATGTGAGGAAGATGTAAGCAAAAAGTTTCTCTATGCGCATAATATTAAATGTGTCAGCTTGCTGTTCGTAGCGATCCAACACTTTGTATTTTTCGCCGAGAAGGTTTTTTATTTCATCTTTTGCTTTGTCTATATCAACACCAGGTTTCATACGTAATTCAAGTGAAGTTATCTCACCTTGTCGATTAAATATGCGTCTTGCAAACTCAATAGAGGTGATGATATAATTCTTGTCATACTTCATTTGTTTCACTTGAAAGAGTGCTCCCGGTGAAATTAATGAGTCTTGTACGAAAAGCATTTGTTGGATTAGAAGCGTCATACTGTCCTTCACGCTGTGGCGCATAAATATGCAAATAGTCTTGCCACTCGACTCCTGTGCCGAGGTCTTGTGCCAATCTTATACCGAGAACACCATATTGCAGGTTTGCTGTATGAAGTTTGAACTCTCCTTCTCCATACAAGATATTACTTATATGTGTCAGCGAGTCGAAGTTGTCTTCTACACCTTTCACGTTTACCATGGCTTGTTTGTCTTGATAGATAGCCAGTGCTTGGTCTTCTACACATTCTGTCGCAACCTCTACTATTGGTAGATGTTTCACTTTTAAAAGTGAGGGTCGTCAGCAGGCATTGCCTTGCCTTTTGCTACTTCAATTCTTATTTGTGGATCAAAGTTTGTAAAGAAGGATGCTATTAGGTCAGAAAAACCATTAAATCCGCTTAATACAACGACTAACGCCATTGTCGCTACGGATACTCCAAGAATGGAAATCAAACTAATAATATTGATTGCATTTGTACTCTTCTTTGAGAAAAAGGTAACGGCGAGCAATGAAAAATGGGAAGTTCATGTTGGGTGATGGGTGATGGGTGTTGGATGTTGGGTGTTGGGTGATGGGTGTTGGATGTTGGGTGATGGATGTGGGTGATGGGTGATGGGTGATGGGTGATGGGTGTGGATGTGGGTGTTGGGTGTTGGGTGATGATGAAATGTGATAGTGGATATTACTTCCCCAAAAGGCTAATCATCAACACCCAACATTCAACACCCATCACCCATCACTTATTTCTTTAGTAACTCATCAATGCGCTCTAAGTAGTCAAGGGAGTCATCAATGAAGAAGCGAAGCTCAGGGATGATGCGCAATTGGTTATGCACACGTTGCCCTAAGTCATGCGGATTGTCTTCTCGTTTGCATTGATGTTTTTCAGTATTTCATCGCCCTTTTTCAGATGGGAAAAATACTGAGGTAAGCGGTACAGATACTGAGGTCTGGACTTACCTTTTACACATGTTACACTAACCAGAACACCATGCATCATGCGTGTCTGTGTCTGGAAAAATACTTGCCAACTCTTTTTGAAGAAGGCGTGATATGCGGTTTTGTCTTGTTTCTTGCATTGTCTTATCTATTATTTTGTTTTTATCCTGCAAAAGGTACTGAAAGTTTGAAAAAAACACGCAAACTTTTTATGTTGGGTGTTGGGTGTTGGGTGTTAGGTGGTGATGAAATGTGATTGTGGGTGTTGGGTGTTGGGTGTTGGGTGGTGATGAAATGTGATTTTTGGGTGATAGATGTTGGGTGGTGATGAAATGTGATTTTGGGTGATAGGTGTTGGGTGTTGATGAAATGTGGGTGTTCAGGGGATAAAAAGTTGGTTTTTAATGTTTGGTATTGATGCTCCGCACATGTGGTGCGGATGGTAGCACCTCAGTGGTGTTGAGGGTTAAACAAATTGCTGTCGGTTATGAGACCAAATGCAACGAAAGGATAATAAACTCTTTATAGTTACCCCTTTGCGGTGATTACTGAGGGTGTGTCAAAATTAATACATCCTCTTTTTTTATTCTTCCTTTACTTTGTCTACCACATAATTCGTTATTTACTGCAGCTATGCTGCTAATTTCATATAAAATGATTTATTGGGTTTTAAATAATCTATATAAACTTGTATAAAGCATCTGAAGGTGACTAAAAGTAGCTCCATAACGGCTTTTTAGTTCCTTGAGATTGGTTTTTCTACACATTTTCCCTATGTTAAAGGCAATAGCGAAGAAGGCAAAGTCCATATTGACCTTGTCTTTCCCAAAATGCCTAAACCTCTTGTAGGCTTTATTATATTTTGTTTGTCCAAAAACAGCTTCAGGTTCTATGCACCTTTCGTCCTCGATGCTTGAAGCCTTCTTCCGAGGTCAGTAGTTCCCGTGCCTTTTGTTTATAGTGCTGTAGTTGGTGGTTTACTTCTATAATTCTGTTCCCTCTTGCCTTAAAACATGAGCCTCTCAAGGGACAACCATCACAGCGTTCTGCCTGATAACGTACGCTGTAAGTAACGAATCCATTAGAGGTTAGGGAACGCTTCATACCTATACGCTTCATATGCTGTCCCATAGGGCAGACGTAGAAATCCTGTTCCTTATTATAATAAAGACTTGCGGGACTGAATGGGTTGGGTGTGTAGCGTGGACGCTGCTCTTTTATGGAAGTAGTTATACTTCACATAGGCTTCCATATTATGTACGTCCATGAACAGATAGTTCTCCTCGGAGCCATACCCCAGAATCGGCTACGACTGTCTTGATATAACGATGATAGCGTGATTTGAAAGACTCCAAGAAAGAAGGTAGTGTGAGTGTATCGGTACGATTGGCATAGAGTGCAAAAGTCGGTGATGAACTGGTTCTCCGTTGCTATCTGCAGATTATATCCAGGCTTAGTCTGTCCGTTCCGCATAGCGTCCTCCTTCGTGTGCATAAACGTGGCATCAGGGTCGGTCTTGCTGTAGGAGTTTCTCTCCCATAATCTCAAGGTGTTGGTCATACTCCTGGAGTTTATTACGTTTCTTCTCAAGTTCTTTTAAGCTGTTTTTCTTGGTTTTTTAACAGCCTGCTTCTCTTCTTTCGTCTTAGGCTCAGGGGCTGATTCAAAGACTTATTCAATTCCTCGGATATCTCATCGAGCAGAGCTGCAGTAAACTCAACACCTTCTGTTTTAGCGGCATTGTCCTGCGCTATGACATCATCAACCTGAAGCAAAAGTGTGCGTATTTGTTCCTGCAACTTGGCGCGGTTCTTTTCCACGGTTCTCTTCCAAACGAAGGTATACTTGTTGGCTTTCGATTCTATCTTTGTGCCGTCAATATATTCAACGTCAAGACTTATCAAACCTTTGGCTGCAAGTATTAATACGACTTGTGTGAAGATATTGTTGATTTCCTTTTTCACACGATTACGAAAACGATTGATGGTAATAAAATCAGGCTGCTCATATCCTGCCAGATAGATGAAATGAATGTCACGCTTGAGAAGCGACTCTATACGACGGCAGGAATAGATATTATTCATATAGGCGTAAAGAAGCACCTTGAGCATCATTTGTGGATGATAAGGCTTGCGACCACTGGGCTTATAAAGTTTGTAGACATTATCCAACATAAGATTATCCACCAAGGCATCTAAAAAGACGAACAGGGTCATCTTCTGCGATATCCTTATCGATTCTTTGAGGAAAAAGAATCATTTTCTTGTGTATGTAAGAACGAAAGTGTACCTTTCCTCTATAAAACCGAAAAGAAATCGTTACAGAAGTAACTTAAACCAAAGGCTATGCTTATTATAGTACATAACGAGACTATGCAAGTCATTTGCTGACCTGCATGAAAAATGATACTTTCCTCTTCGAGCTTAACGCTCACACTGAGTTTCATCGCCAGTCATGTCGTTGGTTAATTTGTCATGACGAGGGTCATATGCCATCACAAAGGTAGTAGCCTTTCCATGACTGGTATATTGCGTCATCCATTTATTACGGATGCTTCGATTATGTTGTTGAAATCCTTATAGGATACACCGTCCTTCAAGATGTTCCATGCACAAATAAGCATTTTTCCTTGCTATTGCTACTTGAACTTTCATTCTGTTTTTCTTTCTGACTTGTGTCTGGTGGTAGGAGAATCGGCTAAAAACAATTCTTGGTGCGACTTGCACCCCATGAGCGATGTATGATGGTTCGTCGAAGGTATCGGGTTTCCATAAGTGATGCGGCGTGATTTAATAGTCTTGTTAGACTGATCGTTGCGTGGCTCAGTCCACTCCAGGAAGCGAGATGGTTGGCTGTTTCAAAAGTGACTCATGTCGGTACCGATTTCTGCAATCAATGATGTGGCAGCCCTCATCTTCACTCCTGGAATTGTCTGTAAATTGTGCAACTGTGTCGAATACTCATTTTTCGCAAATGGCCAGCATCTTGTCCATACATTGCTGTTTGTGTTGCTCTGCTAAGTCTATTTCTGCCTTGAGCTGTCGCATGATATCTATGTCACATTCTGTAATGCTGCCAGTAAGCGAAGCGATTATAGTTTTCTTTCCATGGTGATTGATAATACGTCCGTGGATTTCCTCCACGAGCACATTGGGGTCAGTAACTCCTTCGCAGATTTTTATCTATCACTGCCTTGTAGCTCACACTGTCCGTGTTAGATACATAGTTGCTCAGACGGATGTTACACCGTTGAACGGCTGCATCCAACTTGGCAAGTTTGCGGATAATCTCATCATCAAGATCGTAGATACGCCCGGTCGTACTGACGCAACTGTTGGATGCGTTCTGGAGGAACAAAACTACCATTTACCAATTCGCTTTTAGCATGCACTCTGCAATCCATTGTGCATCCTTTACATCACTCTTGTGACCAGGCAATTGTTTAATGAAAATAAGGGTTGATGAGTTTCAACTTGAAATGTGGCTCAAGAACTCTCCAAATAGGGAATCAATACACTTGTGCTTTCCATACCGACTTCTAAAACGTGATGTGAGAGCATCAAATCACGCATTTCAATTAGTTCTGTTGTTAAAACACCAAATTTCTTCTCGTAAATTTCACCTGTGCTACTCAAAAATACAAAGATAAACACTATCTTTGTGCACGTCAAAGACCACATACCGTTCTCATAAGCCTCAATATTTTGGGTTAAACATGAATTTATCACCCCAAAGATACAAAAATGTGACGTAGAGCACGATAATAGGCGAAAGAAGGTAGTGTCCTTGACATTTTTCAATCTCGAGATACAAGTTACAAAAACGGAACTGTGTGGGGAGATTTCTTTTTCAGTTTTTATCTACACTGGCTTATAAATCAGAGATTTTTTTATGTAAATTTGTCATAATGAGATTTTTGTATGCCTAAAAGGTACAAAAACTTTAGGAAATAACAAAGCCCTGGCTTTGAGAAAGTTGGGAGCTTTGTGCGTAAGAAAGGATGTGTACATTTTGACACCCTCATGGGGTGAGGATTTTTGTGTAGCTTTTATTTCTTCCTAATCAGTGTCAGCCCATCGCGTAATGGGAGGATAACCTTCTCGATTCGGTCGTCTTTGGCAATGAAGTCATTGAAATGTCGGATACCAATCGTCTGGTGGTCGTGGTCGTAGGCAGGGATCGATGACGTGCCAGTCCCATAGTGTGTTATCGGCAAGGATATAGCCACCGGGACGAATGATGGGTAGTAGTTTCTCATACACCTCCGTATAGTTTCGCTTATCACCATCGACAAAAAGCCATGTCAAACATAATCCCTAATTTTCGGAGCCTCTTCTGCCAGCGTCACCGATACGAAAGTCAATCTTGTCGGCAACAGGTGACCCTTCAATCAAGGACGTGTGAAATCCTCCATCTCGTCAGTTTGATCTCAAAGGTATAGAGTTTGCCCCCTTCCTCTAATCCTTCAGCCATACAGATAGCCGAATAGCCACTGAAAGTACCCACTTCGAGGATATTCTTAGGACGTATCATCTGTACAAGCATCTTTAGGAGACGCCCCTGCAGATGACCACTTGCCATACGTCCGTGAATTGTATGGATATTTGTGGCACGATAAAGACGGTAAAGATAATCGCCTTCTGGGTTGATATGTGAGGCAAGATAGGCATCGCAGCCCGCCTCGTCAGTGAGGGAAGTATAGGTGTTGGTTGTTGGCATGGGAGATGATAGTGATGATGAGTGTTGAAAGGTTATAGGAGTGACAAAGTCTATAGCCAATCTGTAGCTGTTAAGACCAAAGCCTTGGATCGTACCCATGCAGGCAGGGGCAATCATAGAGTGTCGACGGAAGTCCTCACGGTCGTTAACATTACTGATATGCACCTCAATCACTGGCGTTTGTAGAGAGCGGATGCAATCTAAAAGCGCAATACTTGTATGTGCGTATAAGCCCCAGCATTGAGGATAATGCCATCATATGAGAAGCCAGTCTCTTGTAGCTTGTTGATGAGTTCGCCCTCAACATTACTTTGATAATAGTCAATGGTACAGTTAGGATAGCTTTCACGCAGTTGTGAAAGGAAGGTATCCATAGACAGACTACCGTATATTTCAGGTTCACGCATCCCTAACAGGTTCAAGTTGGGACCATTAATAATGATTACTTTCATATCTCTTTCTTCTCAAATATCGTTTTTTGATGTATCTTTGCATATAAATTGCAGTATGCAAAAATAAGAAATTAAATGGAAACAGACAAGAATTCAAAGGATATTGTCAGCCGTTACCGTCGTTATCTGAAAGTTGAGAAAGGCTACTCGGCTAATACGTTGGATGCTTATATGCGTGATGTGGATAAGCTCTTTCGCTATCTTGCTGTGGAACAGGTCGATGTGTTGGACGTGAAGTTAGAAGATTTAGAACACTTTGCAGCCTTTATCTCCGACCTTGGCATTGGTCCTCGCTCTTTGGCACGCATTCTCAGTGGGGTGCGCCAGTTCTATCGTTTCCTCGTTATTGATGGTTATTTGGAAGTAGACCCGACTGAGTTGTTAGAGTCGCCAAAGCAACCTGACCACTTACCAGAGGTTCTTTCCACGGCAGAAGTAGACCTCTTAGAACAGGCAATAGACCTTTCAAAGTGGGAAGGACACCGCAATCGTGCCATTATCGAAGTCTTGTTCTCTTGTGGACTGCGTGTATCAGAGCTCACCAACCTAAAACTTTCCAATCTATATATCGAAGAACAGTATATCCGAGTGATGGGTAAAGGTTCGAAGGAACGTTTAGTTCCTATCTCACCACGTGCCTTAGACGAACTAAACTATTGGTTTGCCGACCGTAATGTGATGAAAATCAAACCCGGAGAGGAGGATTATGTCTTTCTTAATCGTCGTGGACAGCACCTTACGCGTACGATGATTCTTATCATGATTAAGCGATATGCGGTTGAAGCTGGTATCAAGAAAACAATTTCTCCACACACCCTTCGCCACTCCTTTGCCACCTCCTTGCTCGAAGGTGGTGCCGACTTGCGTGCAATTCAGGCAATGTTAGGACATGAAAGTATCGGTACAACAGAGATTTATACGCATATTGACACCTCAACACTACGACAGGAAATTCTTGAACATCACCCCCGTAATATCCAGTATAACGAGCGTCAGCAGATGGATTTATTGACAGAATAATCTTTATTGATACTTTGTTAAGATATAAAAAATAAAAAAATCGGATTACGTAACGGATTTTTATGTATCTTTGCGCCATAAAACTAATATTAAAATTACAAACAACGTTTAAGATGAAAATCAAACATTTATTCTTAATCGTCTTACTTTTTGTCACTGGTATGGTCTCTGCACAGCAGATGGGACCTATCCCTGTGAATAAGAATGTAAGACAAGGTAAGCTCAGCAATGGCTTAACTTACTACATCCTTCACAATGAATGGCCAGAGCATGTAGCCAATTTTTACATTGCACAGCGTGTTGGTTCTATTCAAGAGAACGACAACCAGCGTGGTTTGGCTCACTTCCTTGAGCACATGGCATTCAATGGTTCAGAGCATTTTCCTGACTCAACGCTCCTCGAATTCACCCGTTCACTTGGTGTTGAGTTCGGTAGTAACTTGAATGCTTACACCAGTATCGACCAGACTGTCTATCGTATCTGCGACGTGCCAACAACTCGTCAGACAGCACTCGACTCTTGTCTGTTGATTCTTAAGGACTGGTCAAACGGCTTGACACTTGCTGACAAGGAGATTGATAAGGAGCGTGGCGTTATTCATCAGGAGTGGCAGTTGCGCCGTACACCGGTGATGCGAATCTATGATGACGTGTTGCCAAAGTTCTATCCTAACTCAAAGTATGGTCATCGTATGCCAATCGGTTTGATGAGCATTGTTGACAAGTTCCCTTATCAGGACCTCCGCGATTATTATAAGAAGTGGTATCGTCCAGATAATCAGTGTATCATCGTTGTTGGTGATATCGATGTGGATCACACTGAGAATGAGATTAAGAAGCTTTGGGCTAACGCTACTGTTCCTGCAAATGCTGCACAGGTGGTAGAGGAAGTTGTTCCAGACACCAAAGATGCTATCTATGTGTTCGGTAAGGATAAGGAGATGCCTTACAGTCAGGTGGGTTTCTGCATGAAGCATGACGCTTCCCTGACGCACAGAAGGGCGATATGTACTATTATGTAGACTCTTACGCAAAGAATATCATTACGATGATGCTCAATCAGCGTCTCTCAGAGTTGGCACAGAAGGCTGATTGTCCTTTCACTGGTGCTTATTCTTATGATGGTGATTACATGCTTTCTAAGCCAAAGGCAGCTTTCAATATGGCTGCTGATGCAAAGGAGGGCAAGGACCTCGAAGCACTTGCGGCTATCTATCGTGAGGCACAGCGTGTTCGTCAGTATGGCTTTTACAGCAGGCGAGTTTGAGCGTATGAAGTCTGAATACTCTCTCAGTTGGAGTCTGCTTACGTTAATCGTAATAAGATTAAAAAACTCACAGTATGGTGATGAACTTCGTGATCGCTACCTTGCTAACGAGCCTATTCCAAGTAAGGAGGACGACTATCAGGTTATGAAGCGGTTGGTGGAGATGCCAGCATTGAATGTTGACGTTATCAATAAGTATGCTCAGGAACTCATTACTGATAAGGATAGCAACTTTGTAGCCTATATCTTTGCACAAGAGAAGGCTGGTGCTACTTACCCAACAGAGGCGCAGATGGCTCAGACTATCAATGCTGTACGTGTTGAGAAGGTTGAGGCATACGTTGATAATGTGAAGCAGGAACCACTCCTCGACGAGAAGAAACTTCCCTAAGGCTGGTAAGATTGTAAGTGTAAAGGAGAATAAAGTTCTTGGTTATAAGGAGTTGACCTTGAGCAATGGTGCACGTGTCATCCTTAAGAAGACCGACTTCAAGGATAATGAAATTCAGTTCCAGGCAACGGCTAAGGGCGGTAAGGGACTCTATGGCAAGGCTGACTTTAGCAACTTGCAACTCTTTGATGCTGTTCTTGGTTATAGTGGCTTGGGTAACTTCTCACGTCAGGAGTTGCAAAAAGCTCTCTCTGGTAAGCAGGCTTCAATGGGATGCAGTATGTCAAGCTACTATCAGTCATTAGCTGGTTCATGTGTTCCAAAGGATGTCGAGACAATGATGCAGTTGCTTTACCTCAACTTTACCAATATTGCTAAGGATGATAATTCTTATAAGGCAATGATGGCGCAGATGGAGTTAGCACTGAAAAATAAGGATCTCTCACCTGAGAGTGTGTTTGGCGATTCGCTTAGCAATACCATCTATGGTCATGAAGCACGTTTCGCTCCAATGACATTGAACACATTAAAGGATGTAAGCTATGACCGTATCTTACAGATTTGGAAGGAGCGTTTTGCTAATCCTGGTCAGTTTGTTTACTACTTCGTGGGTAACTTTGATGAGGCTACACTCCTCCCATTGATTAAGAAATACATTGCCTCTTTGCCAAAGGGTAAGGTTGAGAACTGGAAGGAAGTTCCAAGCTACGTGAATGGTAAGGTTACTAATAAGTTCACTAATAAGTCTGAAACACCTAAGGCAATAGCTTTCGAATTCTGGCATGCACCAATGGCTTATACTCTTGAGAACGATGTTCTTACAGATGCCGCAGGTCAGGTGTTATCTATGGTTTACTTAAAGAGTATTCGTGAAGATGCTGGTGCAGCTTACTCAGTAAGTGCAAGCGGTAGCTTACGTCGTCTTGGTAATAACTCTACTGTCATCATGCAGGCTTATTGTCCGATGGATCCAGAGAAAGCCGACCTTGCTGTTAATCTTCTTGCTGAGGGAATGAAGGATAATATTGTCAAGATGGATGCAGATAAGGTTCAGAAAGTTAAGGACTTGATGTTAAAGAATGCTGACCTTTCTGCAAAGAACAATAGCTATTGGATGGGCATTCTTAATGATTATATCTGGACAGGTGTGGATAGTCATACCAACTACAAGAAGACGGTTGAGGCTATTACGCCAGCTAAGCTTGCGGCTCATTTGAAGCAGATTGTGGCAGCTGGTAACCATGCCGAAGTGGTGATGACACCAGCAAAATAATGTGTAGAAGATAGTTTTTTTATTATTCAGAAATAGGAGAGTTCGTTTTGTTATAGTTGGCAAACGAACTCTCTTTTTGGGATTTACGACAAATACTACTCAACATCTATTCCTTATCATCTATCACCCACCATCTATCACCCATCACCCACCACCTCATCACCCAATAATCTATAAATCTTATGCATTTATTTTTGTTATCCCACTAAGTTGCAGTAACTTTGCATTCTTAAACAAAAGAGTAAGTAGTTTAATAAAATAAAAAAAGTAGATAAATATATGGCATATTTGTTTTCATCGGAATCAGTATCTGAGGGACATCCAGATAAGGTTGCCGACCAGATAAGCGACGCATTGCTCGACCAGTTCTTGGCTTACGACGAGGATGCACGTTGCGCTATAGAAACCTTTAACACTACGGGACAGGTAGTGATTATGGGTGAAGTCAAGTCTAAGGAATATGTAGACCTTCAGACAATTGCTCGTAGGACAATTAACAAAATCGGTTACACAAAGGCTGAGTATCAGTTTGATGGTAATAGCTGTGGTGTTCTTTCTGCTATTCATGAGCAGAGTGATGATATCAACCGTGGTGTTGACAATGGTGATGCTGAGAACCAGGGAGCTGGTGATCAGGGTATGATGTTTGGTTATGCATGTAACGAGACAGACAATTATATGCCCGTAACACTCGACTTGGCACACCTCCTTATGACTACATTGGCTGACATCCGCAAGGAAGGTAAGCAGATGACTTATCTTCGTCCAGACTCTAAGAGTCAGGTGACAGTAGAGTATAGCGATGACAATATACCACAGAGAATTGACACAATTGTTGTTTCAACACAGCATGATGACTTTATTAAGCCTGCTGACGACTCACGTGAGGCGCAGTTGAAGGCTGATAAGGAGATGGTTGAACAGATACATAAGGATGTACTTGAAAATCCTTATGCCACGTGTAAAGGCACAGATTACATCGGAGAAAGTACTTGCCTTGTTCAACGACAATATCAAGTATCTTGTCAATCCAACGGGTAAGTTTGTGATTGGTGGTCCTCATGGTGATACCGGTTTGACTGGTCGTAAGATTATTGTTGATACTTACGGTGGTAAAGGCGGTCATGGTGGTGGTGCCTTCTCTGGTAAGGACTCAAGTAAGGTGGATCGTTCTGCTGCTTATGCAGCACGTTATATTGCAAAGAATATTGTGGCAGCAGGTGTGAGTGATGAAATACTCATACAGTTGGCATACGCTATTAGTGTTGCTGAGCCTGTTAGTGTTTACGTGAATACATACGGTCGTTCACATGTGAAGGCTACTGACGGTGAAATTGCAGAGATGGTGAAGAAATTGTTCGATCTTCGTCCAAAAGGCTATTGAGAAGACGCTGAAACTTCGTCAACCAATGTATCTGGAAACATCTGCTTATGGTCACATGGGACGTCAGAATAAGGTTGTAAAGAAGACCTTTGAAAGTCGTTATCATAATGAAAAGACGATTGATGTTGAACTTTTCACTTGGGAAAAGCTCGATCGAGTAGAGGATATTAAAAAGACATTCGGACTTTTAATAGACAATGCCGACAACTGACTCCATTGTTCGCCCTTCTCTTCTGCTGAAAACAAGGTTATCAGCAGTGAAGAAGGCGAATATAGATTCTGTGTGTAAGGTGGGTCAGAAGACTGACTCGTCACTCTTATTGCGCCCTAAAAAGCAGAAGACGTTTCAGTTGACAGACTTTAAGTTTGCAGAGGAAGGCTACTTTAAAGGGAATAAGTATTTCAAATTGGGACGTGGTCATAGTCATTCTAATGGAGTGTTAGGTGTTCTTGCTCCATGTGCTGTAAGTAACGATAATGTTATTGCAGCAATGCTTTTAGGCTGTTTTGTGATGGCTATGATAGCATTCTCTCTTTCGAGAAATTTCATTGAACGACAGATAAAAGGATTCTTTCGCATAAAGCGTAGTAAGGATATGGCTGCAGAAATGAGTGGAGAGGTACGCTTTCAAAGTATTTTGATAGCACAGACTTCTTTGCTGGGAAGTATTCTCTACTATTTTTTTGCACGTGACCTGGGAGGTGGAAGACTATCAAACGACTTACAAACAGGGGCTATAGGGTGCTTTTTTTGTGTGTTTATTGCTTATTTCCTATTCAAATATTTGATTTATGGATTAGTTAATTGGGTCTTTTTTGATAGGAATAATAATATACAATGGCGTCGCAGCCACACCTTCCTTTCGTCTTTGGAAGGAGTTCTGTTGTTTCCAATTGTATTGTTGCAAGTTTACTTCTCTTTGTCACTTCAAACAGCACTGATTTATGCACTAATTGTTATGTTATTTATCAAAATGCTTGCTTTTTATAAGAGTTATACCATCTTTTTCAAGAGAATGGGTGTCAGTCTGCAAATATTTTTGTACTTTTGTACGCTCGAATTGATGCCGTTGATGGTATTGTGGGGCGTTTTGTTCATTACAGATAACTATTTGATAATAAACTTTTAGGACACAATGATAAAAAAGATATTGGTTTCACAACCAAAGCCGTCAAGTGAAAAATCACCATATTATGATATAGCATCGGACTTAGGCGTGGAACTGGTTTTCAGACCTTTCTTTAAGGTAGAAGGACTCTCGGCGAAGGAGTTTCGTCAGCAGAAAAGTAAACTTGTTGGATTATACAGCAGTGGTATTTACTTCTCGTCATGCGGTAGATAATTATTTTAATCTCGCAAAGGAAATGCGTGTTACTATCCCTGAAGATATGAAGTATTTCTGTGTGATTGAAACCATTGCTCTTTATATTCAGAAGTACGTACAGTATCGCAAACGTAAGGTGTTCTTTGGCAATACGGGAAAGATTGATAGTCTGATTCCGACCATGATTAAGCATAAGACAGAGAAGTACCTTGTTCCACAGAGTTCTGTTCATACAGACTCTTTGACTAAAGCTCTTGGATACTAACAAACTAAGGCATAAGGAATGTGTGATGTATCGTACAGTGAGCAATGGTTTGACCGAAGAAGAGGTGAAGAACTTTGACTATGATATGCTAATCTTCTTTAGTCCAACTGGAGTTAAGGCTTTGAAGGAGAATATCCCTAACTTTAAGCAAGGAGATATTAAGATTGCGGCCTTTGGACCTGCAACTGCAAAGGAAGTGGAGGCGCAAGGATTAAGACTTGACCTTCAGGCTCCATCTCGGGAATACCCTTCTATGACTGGTGCACTGCGTGATTTCTTGGAGAAAGAAAAGAAGAATAAATAATAGTGTGGCTCCAGCTTCATCTTAAAAGGTGAGGTAGGAGCTGTTATTCTTATAGGATATAAGGTTAATACGAGCTGAAAAGGAATGGAAAAGCATGAAGAAAGACTTAGAAAAGAAGAACGTCTATGTAGCAAGAAGCTCATAGATACGGTCTTCGGACCTGAGTGGAAGTCATGCGATGACAGCATTTCCCTTGAAGGCTGTTTATAGACTGGTTGATGGTAAGTCTACGACTTCTACGTTGGATGAAATGACAGCCTTGTCAAACGTGCAAGTGTTAGTCAGTGTTCCAAAGAAGCACTTTAAGCGTGCTGTGAAGCGTAATAGAGTCAAAAGGCAGGTACGCGAAGCTTATCGAAAACACAAGAGGCTTGTCTCTCTTCGTGTGAACGAACTATCAGATATGCAGTTATTGATTGCTTTTATATGGCTTTCAGACGAGTTGTCAGACTCTATTATGGTAGAAAAGCGGGTTTCTAACTTGCTACAGAGAATAGGAGAACGGATATGATGAATGAGAAGGAGAAAAACGAGAATGTGGTAAAGGGCGAATCATCTCAGAATGTCTTTGTCAGATTGTGGCATCTTTTTACTCGTGGTTTATCATGGTTATTGATACTCCCGATACTTTTCTATCGCCAATTTATTTCTCCTTTTACACCCCTTCTTGTCGCTTCACTCCTACATGCTCGGAGTATGGCAGACAAGCTATTCTTAAGCACGGACCATTTAAGGGGCTTGCGCTTACCATTTGGAGAATATTAAGATGTAATCCGTGGGGAGGCAGTGGTTACGACCCAGTCCCCCTAACATTACATTAAATAGAATATTAATACAGAGTTAAGGCTCATGAAGAAGTTGCAGAACGCTGTTAATGTTTTTCAAATCCTTGACTCCTTAAAGTATAAAGACATAAATGAAAAACTTTGTAGAAGAACTCTGTTGGCGTGGTATGCTGGCTCAGATGATGCCAGGTACTGAGGAAATGCTTCAGAAAGAAATGGTTTCAGCTTATGGTACTGACCCAACAGCTGACTCATTGCACATCGGTCACCTTTGCGGTATCATGATGTTGCGTCATTTGCAGCGTTGTGGTCATAAACCATATCTCCTCGTGGGAGGTGCTACGGGTATGATTGGTGACCCATCTGGTAAGAGTCAGGAACGTAATCTCCTTGACACAGAGACACTTTACCATAACCAAGAGGCTATCAAGAAGCAGGTTAGTAAGTTCCTTAACTTTGATGGCAATGAGCCGAATAAGGCTGAGATGGTTAATAACTATGATTGGATGAAGGATTTTTCCTTCCTTGATTTCGCTCGATTGGTAGGTAAGCATATTACGGTCAACTATATGATGGCTAAGGATAGTGTCAAGAAGCGTCTTAGTGGTGAGGCTCGCGATGGTCTTAGCTTTACAGAGTTTACTTATCAGCTCCTGCAAGGTTACGACTTCCTCTATCTCTATGATGAGTTTGGCGTGAAGTTGCAGTTGGGTGGTAACGATCAGTGGGGTAACATGACTACTGGTACCGAGCTTATTCGCCGTACTTTAACCAATGAAACAGAGGCATATTGTCTTACTTGTCCATTGATTACAAAGGCTGATGGTAAGAAGTTTGGTAAGACTGAAAAGCGGTAATATTTGGCTTGATCGTAATCGTACTACACCATACGCTTTCTATCAGTTCTGGCTGAATGTGAGTGATGATGATGCAGAGAAGTATATCAAGATTTTTTTACTTCTTTGGAAAAGGAAGTCATTGATAATCTTGTAGAAGAACACCGTCAAGACCCAGGACGCCGTACGCTTTGCAGTATCGTCTTGCAGAAGAGGTTACACGTATGGTTCACTCACAGGAAGACCTCGATATAGTATTGCTGCTTCTAACATCCTCTTTGGTAAGAGTACAAAGGAGAATTTATTGCAGTTGGATGAGCAGACTTTTGCAGATGTCTTCAAGGATGTTCCACACTATGAAGTGTCTAAGGAGGTACTTGGTCAGCCTGCTGTTGATGTCTTCAACCAAGAAGGTATGCAGATTTTCCCAAGTAAGAGTGAGATGCGTAAGCTCGTTAAGGGTGGTGGCGTTGCTCTCAATAAGGAGAAACTTGCGGCTTTTTGATCAGCCTGTAACTGCTGACGACCTTATCGATGGCAAATATCTTCTCGTACAAAAGGGTAAGAAGAATTACTTCCTGATTATAGTGAAGTAGGTCATTTACGCATTTATTACATAACTATGAAAAAGTCTTACTGCACTCAATGTTGTGCTGCAAGACTTTTTATTACTTAAAATTTCACACCCTACACAAAGCGTATAGGGATATTAATGATATATGATGAAGAAACTTCTATTTCTCTTACAGTTAATAATACTTCTTGTGTTTAGTTCTTGTCAGGTAGAAGACGTCCCTATACCCTATCCACTACCATCTGTTTCAGTTAGCGCAGAGAATACCATCTTTGTATATATGCCTTGGTCGGGTAGCCCTGGTAATCTTTTATACTTTCTTTCAAAAGAATCTTACGGATATAAAGCAAGCTGTTGTGATCAGGGAGGATTGGGTGATAAACGCTTGATGATATTTATCTCTGACTCACCTTCTAAAGGGTCGCTTATCAATGTTAAGTATGAATCAGAAGCATGTGTAGACGATACCATTGCCGTTTTTTGATAACACACTTGACAATCAAAAAGTTAAACTCGGTCGATTGGATTGCTGATTTGTTAAGACGTGTACAAGAGTACGCACCCGCTCGCAGCTACTCGATGATTGTGGGGTGTCATGGTATGGGATGGCTTCCAGGAAACTCTGAAACACGTAGCCGATACAGTCTTTTTAGTATTAAAGACAAGGATAATGAGCGACTCCCTTTGACACGATGGTTCGGTGGTGAGACTTATAAGACAAACATATCAACCTTGGACAAGGGAATTGAGCAGTCAGGCATCGGTAAGATGCAGTATATTCTCTTCGATGATTGCTATATGTCGACGGTTGAGGTAGCTTATGAACTTCGACACAGTACTAATCACATCATATCTTGTCCTACTGAGATTATGGCGCATGGTATGCCTTACGACCTTCTTTGGACAGAACTTTCAAAAAGCAATCCCGACTATGCTCGTGTCTGTGACACATTCTATAATTTCTATAGTAAATATGATTATCCATACGGAAACAATTAGCGTTATAGATTGTTCGCAGGTTGAGGGTATGACAAATATTATGAGAGAAATTAATCATTCACGTAATCTTGTGAATGTGTCAGAAGATGATGTGCAGATAATGGATGGTTATCAACCTGCCATTTTCTTTGATATGGGCGACTATGTCCGTAAAATAGCAAAAGAATGAAACCGACCTCTTAACTCTGTTTTGAACGTCAGCTTAATCTCCTCGTTCCCTATAAACGCAATACACCTTCTTATTTTACAGAGGTGAGAAATCCTAGCGTTGGGGCTGTTATACCCTATAAAACTTATTCTGGTATAACGATTTCTGACTTATCAAGTAATAGGAAAGTGCTTAACGGATTTGCACAAAGCCCTTATTATAAGGCTACACATTAAGGTTAATAGACAAATATTAAAAGCATCTATAGAATTTATCGAGTTTCATAGATGCTTTTTTTATCTCAAATTGGCCCTGAAGGAAATATGAATATCGTAGTCCAATGTCTGATTGACGTTTATATATAAAGCACTGACGCTTCAAATGAACGAGTGTCTTTCACGCAGGTGTACATCATCAGCTCTGAAAGTTGCTCATTCATTTTTGTTACCTTTTCTTCAACTCCTTCTGCCCCTTGCTGCAATAATGGTTTGAGAATACCCCTACCCACTGATACAGCATCAGCACCTAATGCAAGAGCTTTATAGGCGTCATATCCTGTGTCTATTCCACAGTCAACGAAGATTGTCACGTCACTTCCTTCTAATGCTGCCTTAATCTTAGGTAGAACCATTAGTGGTGCAACACCGAAAGGAATACGACCATGGTGATGAGAGATTACAATAGCGGCACAACCAGCCTCCTTACACTTTAATGCGTCCTGAACGGAGAGTACTCCCTTAGCTACGAAAGGAACTGCGCCAGCTGCTTTTCACGTATTCTTTGAGGTCGGAAAGCATCACGGGACCGAGTGGAATACCATCTACAACATCATATCTCCCATCTGTTCCTGGAACGTGGTCAATGTCTACACCGACAGCTATTGCACCATGTTCGATGGCAAACTGAATCTCGTCAAGGATGATACTCATGGTCTGCAAAAGGCTTAATAATTCTCACTGTTCTTGCTCCTTCAGCTGCGATTTCAGCATATTCCTCGTTAGGTTCCATACCCACCCAATTCACTACGTTCAGTTTTTGGCTGCACGAGCGTACTCCTGCATGGGCTTTTTTCCCATCTTTCAACACCTTATTAAGATGTGAGAAGGCTGGCATCATAATTGGTGAATCGAAGTCTTCACCAAAGATGACCGTCTTCAATGTTGGCTCAACAGCATCAATGACACGCATTTCAATATGGATGGAGTCCAAGTAATTGCGATTAAATACATTTGCATCATCTGCCTTACCACTTGTTACGGGTATCATTCCCGCTGGTCCTGGCCACGGACTTTTTTACGTTATCGTTCATGTTTATTTATCTCAAGAATAATGTTATCAACGTATAAACTATCATTGCTACAACAATAAAGATAGAAATGAAAAGCCGACATAAAAACTCTTGTGGTCCTCGTCCTTTACATAGACTTTCTATCTGCAATGGTACGGGAAAATCCTGTCGGACAGGCAAAAGTAAAGTAATACACCAACAAGGAATATCTTCATTACCATTAATTCAGGGAATAATAGAGAAAGCACATACGATAGCTCCACACAGTATGAGGCGTACCAATGTTAATGCTAAAAGTGGCTTTGAGCTGTGCTGCCCGTAGGTGGAAACCATAACCAAGTGTGAACAGGATAATACTTGCAATTGGTGTCATTACAAGGTTCATCGTACTATCATAAATCTTGTGAATGTTGCTCACTGTCATCCATTGATATAGCCCTAATAGATTGACAATAATACCCACGATGACCGCAATGATAAATGGTGCTGTAAGTATTCGTTTAGCCATAGGGAGGAATGCTACATCTTTTGAGGTCTGACGGGTGATAAGAGCTGGAACAAGCCCGAAGTTAATCAGAATTCCAGCAACGTCAAATGTGATAATATTTACTGCATGTTCTGCTCCTACAAGTGCAATATAAAGTGGTAATGCTACGCTTCCTCCCTCGCAGGTCATCAATAGGAATGGTGCCAGTTGGGCATAACGACCACTAATAGGCTTTTGCAATGCTCTTACCTATTAAATAAACAAGTATCCATGCTGCATCTAAAAGAGAATCTCGAAAAATGAAATTCGTTGATAGCTCTGCCTTTACAAGAACATGGAAGACCAGTAAGGGGAAAAGAATATTGAATACTAACGACTTTGCACCCTCATTTTGATCTGTTGTTACCCATCTTCTTCTGTGGCTCAACCAACCGAGAAACATCATGAAAAAGACAGGGAAATATCACTTCTATTGCTTTCATATATCTGTTGAATTAACTTAATTTGAATTTATTACAATATGCAAAAATAGGCAAAAAGCATAATATCAGCAAGTGAAATAAAACTTTTCTCTTTGTGTGTCAGTACAAACAAATACTGGAAAATAATTTGTGGTTTATCGTGTTGTCACCACAAAAACCTTTGTTTCATGAGGTTGAATGGTAGCCTGCCATGTTTTTACGTTGGCGAGTTGTGTGTGTTCCCATACATCTCTGAAATAGTATTCTTTTTCCTTTCCAAGGACAGGAAGAGGCAGTAAGATACGCTCTGGTTTGTCAGAAGGGTTCATGATGGCAATTGCCTGACGGTTTCCGCTTAGACAACGGAGGTAGATGCGGCACTGACCAGGGAAGTCAACTCTATGAGCTGCCTCTCAAGCGCATCTTGATTGATGGCAATAATCTCTTTGTTGAGTAGGATACGTCGTGTCGCTACATTTTCGTTTCAAAATGTCGTGGCTGACAGCTAAGGGTGAAGCAAACATACACCACATAGACATTTGGGTTTGATACTCAGGATAGCTACAACCAATACCGCCTAAATCACTTGATGGTCCTCCTTTTCCGTCAAGTCCAACGACGAGCATATCCATATCGAGCCAATAGCCCAGGTCCAGCATGTTTATAAAGTGGTTCTGTGATATTGATAATGTCGATGATACCCATTCCGCCTTGTTTAACAATGTCTTTCCACATGTCACGCACGTCATAGCTTACACGCCAGAGTGAGCCCCCAGCTTGTGCAGCCCATTGTTCAGGATTAAGTTGTCCCCATTCGCATACTCCGAGTGTTATTTTTCGTCCTGAGTTCTGCAAAGCGTCAGCCATTTTCTTATAGCGTTCATGTGCAGCAGCACTATCAGAAGGTGCGTGGCAATAGTCGTATTTCAAATAGTCAATACCCCCATTGAGCAAAGGTTTTGGCATCTTGTTCTTCAAAACCGTAACTGGCGGTATAACCAGCACAGGTGAGTTGGGCTGCATCAGAGTAGATGCCGAGGAGCAGACCCTTTGAGTGAACATAGTCTGCGAGCGCCTTTATTCCGCTTGGGAACTTCTTAGGGTCAGGGATAATGTTATTGCGTTTGTCGCGTCCTCCCTGCCATGCATCATCAATGAAGATATATTTATATCCTGCTTCAGCATAGCCATCAGCCGCCATCTTGTCGGCAATTTGTCGGATAAGCTGTTCGTTGATGTCCTCCTTATATTTGTTCCAGGTCATAAAACCCATTGGAGGAGTCAGTGCTAATGAGTCACGATTGGTTGCCATTGTGCTCAGTGAGGTAAGCAGAAGGGCTGCAAAAAGCAATAGTGCTTTACGGAGTTTAGAAAGTTTTTGGATCATTATTATTATAGTTTAGGAATTAGCTTAAACTGAAAAATCCGCAGACTCATAAAGAATCCGCGGATTTTCTGTGTTGTCCCAGGCGGACTCGAACCACCACTGACAGAACCAAAAACTGTAGTGCTACCATTACACCATAGGACAATCGTGGGTGCAAAGATAGTGTTTTTTAGTTTAATGCCCAAATTTTGCTGTATAATTTTGCGCATCTACTGTGTTTGCGCAGCAAATATACGCAAATTACTCCCATTTTATCTGATATTTCTTCTATGCTGCTTGGTGTTGATAAGATAAAATATTATCTTTGCAACATACTATAAATCGGAACTTTCTGTCACTTTGTATTATACAAGTTTATGAAACCTATATCGTCAGTTATCATTTTTTTACTACTCGTCTGCTCGTCAGTTTGGGCAAGTGTTGACAGCTATCACTGTGCGGAAATATCTATTGTACAGGATATGAATCAGGCTTTATCGAAAACGCTTGCAGGGAAACGTGAGGCGTGGATTACGCCCGATACTATACAAAGCTATCGGCAGTATTTACAGATAGCCGACCTCAAAAGTCGTTCGTTTATGTCATACGCGTTGGGTGATGATAGCCATTCGTACGCAGTAGACAGATGAAATGGCAGTCGGGTGGCCATTCGCTTTTATTCCAGAGCTATGCTGATTGTTCCTTTGCTACGGTATGGGGATTATCCGACCAGCGTCTATCGCTTTCATTCCTATTGTTATCATTGGTTTGGATGGTTACATCTATCGTGTATTTTCGTCGTCATCGTGAGGGTCGTTTCGTTTTAGGTAGGATGGTATATGCCGCTTCTGATCATAGCTTTCGTGACTGGCATGGAGAAAAGATTGCCTTTACTCCAATGCAACAACAGCTCATGGAGCTATTTATAAATGCAACTGATCATAAACTGTCGAAGGCAATTATCTGTGAAACACTTTGGCCAAAGAAACCCGATGCAAGCGAAACACTCTATACACTTATCCGTCGCCTGAAACCAATTGTCAGTGAGCGTTGCGGATTGAAAGATTGTGGCTGATAGGGGTGATGGGTATCGGCTGGAATAATCTAAACTAGTTTTTCTACTCCAACTAATATTCATTCAAAAGGAAAGCCATATATAAAGGAAGCGTGAGAACTCCGCCCTTTTCTCCTATATTATAATCTCCTAACTTTATAGCTCGATGTACATGGTATTTGTCGGGATGTTGTAAATATAGTCTTGGTACTCTTTCGTGTTTCCAGTAGATGCTTTTTACTTCAACGAGAACACATTCATTTTTACTTTTTGTTTGTGATAGATGGTTTATTCTAAGTAAGTTTATTGATATTTTTTTATTCCAGTTTGGTTTTTACTTATATAATAAATCTTTAAAGTTCTCACTTTTTTTGAACGACCTTTTGTTGGATTTTTTACACTTTTTTTCAAACGACTTTTTTTGTAAGTAATATTCATTTTTTTACTAATGACTTATGCTGCAAATATAAATGATTATTTTGAAAAAAATACAAACATCCTTTTCTAATTTAATACTACATTTATATGCGTATAAGAGCTTAATGAACTTTCTCGAATTATGTGGAAGTTTATCGCTTAAAGAATATGGTTATTTAGAGGTTAAAGCTATTGTCAGGTAATTGTCAGTGTCTATTTTTGCCCTAATAGTAGGTGAAATCTATCTTTGTAGCAAAAAACAAAGACTATGAGAAAAGGTTTATGGATTACTGCTGTTATGCTTCCTTGCGCTGCCAGTTGGTGCACAGAATGAGAAAGAAAGCGACAAGACAGCAAAGAGTGTAGAGATGAAAGAGGTGACAGTTGAGGCTGCACGAGTGACGAAAAAGCTTGATGGCATGTTGATTATACCGTCTGATGCACAGAGAGAAGCGGCAACGGACGGTTATAGTCTGCTTGGAAAGCTGTCTCTTCCACGCATCAGAGTAGACGAGGTGATGCGTACCATTGTGCCTTTGACGAATAATGGAAGTGTCCAACTTAGGCTGAATGGAACTTTGGCAAGTAAAGAAGACCTGCTTTCACTGGATCCAAAACTTGTGAAAAACATTGATTTCATCGATAATCCGGGAGTTAGATATGGTGACGGAATAGGCTATGTCATTGATATTCGGACGAAGCGTAACACCACTGGTTACGTGCTTGGGGCTGACTTATCGAATGCTGTCACAACGCTGAATGGTGATAATACGGTCTATGCAAAAGCTCAATCATAAGAATTCAGAACTTGCTTTAACCTTCAATTCTTCTTATAAAGACCAGTATGGTTTTCGGTCTTCAGAAACGGCTGACTATACTCTTGAACAATGGAAGTCATTATCTTGTTTCACGTAATCAGACCGCTGGAAGGAGTCGTCGTTTTTGGTAATCAGTTTGAGATAAAGTACAGTCTTGCAGACTCGGCTACCTATGTTTTTCCAAGCGAGTTTGTCAACGGAGGAAAGCAACACACCCGGTAATTATGCTGATTTTTGAATATCGGGACGGGACGATAGAAAAGGTCTTTTTCGGACGATTGATGTGGCAAAGTGAGTTTCGCCCCTACACTTGACCTTTACTTCTTTCATCAGCTTGGTAAACATCAAAGTGTCACGGCAAATGTCGTTGGTTCAAGTATTTATACGGACAAGCGAGGATATAATGGAGAAGTAGCAGACTATGCCTATGAGGTAAATGGGCGTACTTGCTCGCTGGAGAGTGAAGCTATTTATGAGAATAAACTCAAGCCTTTCACCCTTTCTGCAGGTTTGGAACACTCGGTGTCGTTTACGAATAATGAATATACTGGTGATGTATCTGCTCTTAACAAGATGCGGAGAGGAGAATTTTATCTATTCTCTGAGGTGAAAGGACGGTGGAAACGAATAGGCTATTCGGCAGGTATTGGGGTTGCTAATAAGACCTATTCGCAGGAAAACTATAGCTTTAACTACTGGACTTTCCGTCCAAAACTCACGTTGAATTACGATATTTTGACAGGATTAAATGCACGTTATACCTTTGAAACCTATCGTAGTGTGTCTTCATACGCTATGGTGAGCGATGCAAGAATCAGAGAAAATAGCCGTGAATGGAAGGTTGGAAACCCTAATTTGCAACCTTCAAGAGTCATTAAGAATATTATTGATGTCAGTTATAATGGTAGGCGTGTGAGCGGTGGTATGAATATGGAGTACCGACGTGTTCTTGGGAGCAATATGAGTGTGTATGAACGTACGGCAACAGATGAATTCCTTTATTCACAACAGAACATTGGTAATGTCATGATGTTTGTTGTACAGAATTATGTGAGGTATGATGTTGTGCCAGAGCGTTTGTCTGTAACACTTTTCGGAGGTATCAATCGTTTCTTTAACATCAGCAATCTGTATCGTCATTATCTTACAAGTTACAACTATGGTGGTAATGTTCAGGCTTATCTTGGACGCTGGACACTCACGGGATATGCTGATAATGGTTGGCGGTTTGTTGAAGGAGAGCATGAGGGAAGGAATGGGGCAACGGTTTATTTAGGTGCCAGTTACAGATGGAAGAAGTGTAATGTTTCGCTCTTTTTGCAGCATCCTTTTCCAACAACATCCCGCTATAGAGCGTGGTAAAGTACTGAATGAAAACCTCCATAAAGAGTATATTTATCGTAGTAGAGATTTGGGTAATATGATAACCCTTAGGTTCAGTTGGAAGTTATCAAAGGGTAAAAGCTATAAGGAAATAGACAAGAAAGTGCAGCATGAAGGGAATAAACAGACCGGAATTTTGTAATGGATAGCTGCGGGGGTATCCTCTTTGGTTATTGAAAATGCAATCTATCTCATTGGTGGAAAAGATCTTCCTATTCTATATATCCTCCTCCGATATAGAAGTCTTTCTTTATTTTAACACTTCGAGGAAGGTAGTTCGGGTTTTGAAAAAAATCATTACATAAATTCAAATGAAACATCTATAAGTAAGGGCAGGAATAGGAATAAAAAGCAGGTTTGTAAACTAAAAGGAAATCAGTTAGTTATAAAGTGGTGTCCGAAAAAGGTGCTTAATTGGACTTCAAAAGGACGTTAGTAAGACTTCATAAGGGCGTCTTTTAGCAAGTCTATTAGGCATCTTTTCAAAAGCCAAAAGAGCATGTATTGGTTTTGAGTCGAGCGAAAATAGTTTACAAGTATTGGCTAATATGGGAATAAATTGTTTGTAGAAGACGGACAGACATCGTGTCAATCTGCTTTTTCTTCTATTGTTTATTCCCCTTTGTAAGGCTATCTAATTTGGGGTAGTCATACCATGTAAGCGTATGAGTCTTTATCTATTTTTCGATCATGCTTTTAACGTAAGAACCTTTTTAAGGCTAAAATTAGGAGTTTTTTTGAGCATATAAAAACATAAAAGGCAAGCCAAACGGCTTGCCTTTTTATGTGATGTAATATCTTTAAATATTATTTGTTTACTGCGTCTGCCAACTCAGCACCAGCCTTGAACTTAGCAACTTTCTTAGCAGCAATCTGAATCTTCTCTTTTTGATTTTTGGGTTGATACCTTCGCGAGCAGGACGCTCAGAAGTTGAGAATGTACCAAAACCCTACGAGCTGTATTTTTATCACCAGCAGCAAGAGCTTCCTTGATAGCTTCTGTTGTAGCATCTAAAGTCTTCTTAGCAACAGCCTTACTTACCTCTGCATTAGCTGCAATCTTTTCAATTAATTCTGTTTTTGTTCATAATTTTGAATTGTTTATTGATAACTTTTTATATTTACTGTCTATGTTTTTTTGTTGCAAATATACTTGTTTACTTTTTATAAAAACAAATAAAAATCGGAGGAAAAGTGTAGAAATTTATAAAAAAAGTCTTTATCTCGCTTATTTTTCTGCTTAATAACGAGAGAATTTCGTATTTTTGCATTGATTAAAAGATAAACTAAATAGAATAAAATTAAGGCAAATGCGAAATATTCCAGTTGTAACAAAGAATCTTCTAATTATAAATATTTTTGGTTTTTCATAGCCACATACGTTATAGAGAGAGCTTAAATATAGACTTGAATGAACTTCTTGGTTTACATTTCTTTTTAGCTCCCGACTTTCGTGCTTGGCAGTTTTTTTACTTATATGTTCATGCATGGCGGTTTTACGCATATTTTTGATGAATATGTTTATGTTGTGGATGTTCGGTATGGTTGTTGAGAGAGTATGGGGTGCAAAAGAAGTTTCTTTTTTTATTATATTGTGTGTGGTGTTGGTGCTGGACTCTGTCAAGAGTTGGCACAATATGGCACGTATCTTGTGAATGGATTGGCTCATTTTGAATCAGTAAAAATAGGAACAAGCATTATTCCTATGGACGTTTATCTGAATATGATGAACACCGTTGGTGCTTCGGGTGCCATTTATGGTGTGCTGCTTGCTTTCGGAATGTTGTTTCCCGAGGAGCGTATGTTCATCATTCCAATCCCTGTTCCGATTAAAGCTAAGTGGATAGTGATGGGTTCTATTACAGTAGAATTATTCTCTGCAATAGATACAAGTAATGATGGGGTGGCGCATTTAGCACATTTGGGCGGTATGCTTTTTCGGTTTCATTCTTATTCGTTATTGGAAGAGGCATCCCTAATTCTGGTTATGGAGGTTTCGGGATGAACGGAGGGAGTCAGTTCTTTAATAGAATGAAGCATACATGGGGGCAACGTGAAGGGAGTGGAACTGGTAATACGACGAATGATAATAGTGGTTTTTGGTCGAATAGTTCTCAGCGTCATGGAGCTGATAATAATAGTGATTGGGACTATAATGCTCAAAAGAAGCAGCAGCAAGAAGAGATAGATCGTGTTCTTGACAAGATTCGTAAGAGTGGTTATGACAGTTTAACAAAGGAGGAGAAGCAGTCGCTTTTTTTGATAGTAGTAAGTGATAAAACAATGATGAGTTGAGGAAGGTCGTGTGTATAAATAAGGGATATGGTCTGTGAATTAGATGTTATGATGTTTGGTAAAATAAAGACGTACACATATCGAATATTGTTGTTCATCAATGTCATTCTGATTTTTTTAATGTTATTTGTTGGAAATGTTGATAGGTTCAGTCCTGTTGATTATCCAAAGTTGGCCAATTTAGGATTAGGTTTTCCTATACTACTTGCCTTTTAATCTCTTTTTTTCTTGTCTTTTTGGTGTTTTTCTTCGTTTGCGTACATTATGGTTGCCATTACTGGGTTTTCTGCTTTGTTATGGTCCTATTCGTAGGTACTCACCTTTCAATCTTCCTAATGAAAAGCCACATGGTAGTATAAAGGTGTTATCTTATAATGTTTTTCATGTTCTCTACATGGAGCGAACCAAAAGGCAGCGACAAATTCAATTGTAGAGTATATTGTAAAGAGTAAGGCTGATATAGTCTGTTTACAAGAGGCACAGGCTGATGATAAAGGTAGTGACAATATCTATGCAACATTAAAAAAACATTATCCTTATTTTTAAGTTGATGAAGAAAAAAAGCGACCCGGTGCAGATTATATGGTGTTACTGAGCAAATATCCTGTACTTTGGCAAGATACGATACCATACGGGTCAAGTAGCAATCAAAGTGTGGCTTATATGTTAGATGTTAAAGGAACGAATACCCTTGTTGTGAATAATCATTTCGAGAGTTTCGGATTGAGTAACGATGACAAACTTGGGTTTAAGACACTCGTAAAAGGACAGTTGAAGTCTCGTCAAGCTAAGAGGAAGTCAGCTCATCTTATTAATAAGTTAGGCGAAGTGTCTGCACGACGTGCACCGCAGGCAGAGGTTGTTGCCCGTTATGTTCAGAAATATCTTGACAGGAATGTGCCTGTTATTCTTTGTGGAGATTTTAATGATAGTCCTATAAGTTATACACATAGAGTGGTGTCAAGAGAGCTGAATGATTGCTTTGTAGAGAGTGGTAATGGACCGGGAATAAGTTATCATAAGAGCGGAATGTATTTCCGTATAGACCATATCTTATGTTCAGACGATTTTTGAGCCTTATGGTGCAAAGGTCGACAATAGTGTGGCTACTTCTGACCATTATCCTATCTATTGTTGGCTCAAATATCGTCCAAAACCTTAAAAACACACATTTATAAGGTATAAATTTCACAAAGTGTGAAAAATTTGCTTATCTTTGCACGTCTATCAAGTGTAGCGAAATAATAATTAAAAACAATCAAATAAAAATGCAAAACAAAGGATTAGTAATTTGCGTAGCCGTTCTCTTGACGCTTGCAAGTATCTTCTACCTGTCATTTTCAGTAGTAACAAACTACTATGATGGTCAGGCCGCAAAAGATTAAGGACCCTATTGCACAACAGGATTATAAAGATTCTGTAAAGTATTTGGGAGTCTATTCTTACCAAAAAAATGCCTTGAAACACGATCGGTCTCGGTCTTGACTTGAAGGGTGGTATGAACGTTGTACTCGAAATCTCAGTACCTGATGTTGTTGATTTCTTGGCAGATCATAAGCAGGATGTTGCTTATCAGAAGGCTATGGAAATGGCAAGACAAGAAGAGATGACAAGTCAAAAGAACTTTATCACACTCTTTGTAGAGGCTTATCACAAGGTAGCTCCTGGTCATAAACTTGCTGAAATCTTCGCTACACAGCAGCTTAAAGGTAAGGTTAGCACACAGAGTTCGGATGAGGAAGTTGAGAAAAGCACTTCGTGAAGAGGTGTCTGCAACTATCGATAACTCTTACAATGTAGTAACAAATCGTATCGACCAGTATGGTGTTGTACAGCCAAACATTCAGAAGTTGGAAGGTCAGGAAGGACGACTCATGGTTGAAATGCCTGGTATTCGTGAGCCAGAGCGTATGCGTAAGCTCCTCCAGGGTTCTGCTAACCTTGAGTTCTGGGAGACATATAGCAACCAGGAAGTTACTCCTTACCTTGATCAGCTTGATCAGCGTTTGGCTAATGGTGACACAAAGGCAGATACTACGGCTACTGATTCTACAAAAGAAGGTTCAGACTGCATCTGTTGCATCTCCAAAGTTCGCACTCAACAAGAATAATGCTGTAAAGGGTGAGGACGCTCAGATGGCAGCATTAAAGAAGATGCATCCATTACTCTCTATGTTGCAGACTGTTCCTGGTGAAGCCCTTAGTCTTGTAGGTTATGCAAGTGTACGTGATACTGCTGCCATTAACAAGGTGCTTCATAGTCAAGTAGCTAAGCAAATCTTGCCAAGCGACTTAAAGCTCCTTTGGGGTGCAAAGCCAGCCGAAGGTCTTAATAAGAAGAATGTCTACGAACTTTATGCTTTGAAAGTGACAACTTCTGACGGGCGTGCTCCACTTGAAGGAGATGTTGTTACAGATGCTAAGGACCAGTTCGACCAGCATGGTCGTCCAGAGGTAAGCATGACAATGAACTCTGAGGGTGCGCGTGAATGGGCTGCTTTGACAAAGGCGAATATAAACAAAGCAATTGCAATTGTACTCGATGGCGTTGTATATTCAGCTCCTCGTGTCAATGTTGAGATTACAGGTGGACAGTCAGCTATCTCTGGTAACTTCACGATTGAAGATACAAAAGACTTGGCAAAACACATTGAAGTCAGGTCGTATGCCTGCTCCTGCAAAGATTGTACAGGAGGAAGTTGTTGGTCCAACACTGGGTGCACAGTCTATTGAGCAGGGACTTATTTCATTTGCTATTGCTTTCGTACTCTTGATGCTTTACATGATTGTAATGTACAACTTCATTCCTGGTATGATGGCAAACATCGCTTTGATAGCCAACCTTTTCTTTACATTGGGTGTCTTAGCGTCATTCCAGTCAGCATTGACAATGCCAGGTATCGCCGGTATCGTGTTGACCTTGGGTACAGCTGTTGATGCTAACGTGCTTATCTACGAGCGTATTAAGGAAGAGTTGAAGCTCGGTAAGGGTATGAAGCAGGCTTTGAAGGAAGGTTATGGTAATGCTTTCTCAGCTATCTTTGACTCTAACTTAACCTCACTCATTACGGGTGTTATTCTTCTTGTGACTGGTACGGGTCCTATCCGCGGTTTCGCTACAACTTGGATTATTGGTATCGTTATCTCATTCTTCACAGCAGTGTTCCTCACACGTCTTGTTTTTTTGAGAACCGTGTAGGTAAGGATAAGTGGATGAATTTGAACTTTACAACAGGTTTGTCTAAGAACTTTATGCAGGATAAGAAACTCCACTTCCTTAGCATGTATAAGACCTCTTTTGCAGTTTGGGGTATTGCAGTCTTGGTATGTATTGTAAGTTTCGCTGTACGTGGTTTGAGTCGTAGTATTGATTTTACAGGTGGTCGTAACTATGTAATCACATTGAACAAGCCCTATCCACGTAGAGGATGTTCGTAAGGTGATGAATGGTGCATTCGTAAATACTGTTGGTGAGAATGCGGGTAAGCCAGCGACAACAACAGTTATTGCACTTGGTACAGATGGTAAGACAATCCGTGTATCAACCAACTACAATATCGAGTCAAACAATCCTGCTGAGGATGATAAGGCAGAGACAATCCTTTACAACACATTAAAGAAGGGTGGCTTTGTAAGTCAGGCAAGTGTTGAGAAGTTCAAGAACCCTGATATTCGTGAGGGTGGCTCAATTATTCAGAGTGCAAAGGTTGGTCCTTCAATCGCTAAGAACATTACATACAATGCTATTATGAGTGTATTGTTGGCAATCTTCTTCATCTTCTTGTATATTCTCTTGCGTTTCCGCAACATCGGTTTCTCTGTTGGTTCAATCGTTGGTTTGGCACTTGACACAACAATCGTTATTGGTTGCTTCTCATTGTGCTATGGTTGGATAGGCTTCTCGCTTTGAGATCGATCGAGACCTTCATTGGTGCAATCTTGACAGTTATCGGTTATGATATCAACGATACAGTGGTTGTTTACGACCGTATCCGTGAGAACTTGGGTAAGCACAAGCATAATCTTGCTAAGGCTGACATTCAGAAAATCTTTAATGATTCTATCAATCAGACCCCTCTCACGTACTATCAACACATCTGTTTCAACATTGATTGTACTCGTATCTATCTTCATTCTTGGTGGTGAAAGTATTCGTAGCTTCTCATTTGCAATGATTATCGGTATTGTTATCGGTACATTGAGTTCAATCTTCATCGCATCACCTGTTGCTTACCTTGTATTAGGTAAGAAGATTGAGCAGCGTTCAAAAGGAACTTACAGAGGCACCAGTTGAGGCTTAATCATTAGATAGCCTGATCAAGGTTTACACCTTATTATATATAACAGCCCGTTACCAACAATGGTAGCGGGTTGTTTTTATCTGGTTAAAGCTAAATAAGGTTTTAGAACTTAATGGTGTATGTCATGTATCATTGTTAATAAACTTTCGTAGAGATAGCCATTATTTCCTTTTGCTATTCACTATCCTTACAATATATGTGTGGTGTCCGTATGACTTTTGTTCGACTGCAACAGCGCAGCGGAAAATGCAAAGCAAGGATAATATTGGTGATTTATGGCTTTTTATTTTGTTGTTCATGTGGTTTGCACTACCTTTGTAGTCCAATTAAGAAAGTAATAATGAATAAGAAAAATATACTTCTTATCAACGACATTGCTGGATACGGAAAAGGTTGCAACGGCAGCAATGCTCCCAATCTTGTCCTACATGGGACATCCAGTTTATAATCTCCCTACGGCGTTGGTATCTAATACGCTCGATTATGGTAAGTTCAATATTCTTGAAACAACAGACTATATCAAGGGAGTGTTTCCTGTATGGAAGGAACTTGGTTTTTGTTTTGATGCCATAGCAACAGGGTTTATGGTTTCAGAACGACAGGCAAAAACTCGTAGCAGACTATTGTCGTGAGCAGGCTGAACGTGGTACGACAATCTTCGTGGACCCTATTATGGGTGATGAGGGAAAGCTCTATAATGGAGTGACGGCTGCAACCATCAACTCTATGAGAGAGATGATTAGCGTAGCCGACCTAACTTATCCTAATTATACAGAGGCTTGTTTTCTTACGTCAAGTAAATATGATGAGCAGGGAGTGAGCTTTGATGAGGCTAAAAGGCTGCTCGATGCTTTGCGTTTGATTGGTACAAAATCGGCAATGATTACTTCTATTCTTGTAGAAGGTACTCCTTCAGTGGTAGGATATAACCACGTGATAGATGAGTATTTCAGGTTGGCTTATACCGAAATTCCTGTACATTTCCCTGGTACGGGCGATATTTTTTCGGCTATTCTTATTGGTCATCTGTTGAATGGCGAACAGCTGATAGCCAGTACGCAGAAGGCTATTGATGGTGTGTACAAACTAATTGACCTCAATAAAGACAATAAAGATAAAAACAGAGGAATACCTTTGGAAAAGTATCTTGACGTCTTGTAATATATAATTATGGATTGGATTAACGGACTATTTGCCATTCCTTCGGCATTGCAGGCAGTTGTTGTTTTATCGCTTGTTTGTACGGTTGGTTTTAGGCTTAGGGTAAGATTAGAATAGCTGGCATATCACTTGGAATAGCCTTTGTGTTCTTTTTTGGTATTGCTGTGGGTAGCTTTGGTTTGCTTGTAGATGAGCAGATGCTCAACTATTGCGAAACGTTTGGTTTGGTAATCTTTGTCTATACACTTGGACTGAGTGTAGGACCGAACTTCTTTGGTTCTTTCAGACATGAAGGAACATTATTCAATCTTTGGGGGTTGGGAGTTATCCTTTTGGGAACTTTGATGGCAGTAGTTCTTTCGTATGCCATGAATGTACCAATGCCAGATATGATTGGTATTCTTTGTGGTGCAACAACCAATACTCCCGCATTGGGTGCTGCACAGCAAGCATTACAACATATAGGAATGAGTGGTGGTACGGCAGCATTGGCAACGGCAGTAACATATCCGCTTGGTGTGGTTGGTGTTATCTTTGCAATGATATTTATTAGGAAGTTCTTTGTCAAGCCTTCAGACTTAGTTGTTCATTCAGGTGCAGAAGATGATCGTACATACATAGGGCAGTTTGTGGTTCTTAACCCAGCTGTTAATGGTAAGACCTAGTGCAGAAATAGCACAAGGGACACATCGAAAGTTTATTATCTCACGTATATGGCGTGGTGATGATGTAATTGTTCCGATGAGTTCGACGGTGCTGAAAACCAATGATAATCTGCTTGTAGCGACAAAACGCGATGAAGTGCCAGCGATGGAGATACTCTTTGGACAGAAGGTAAAGCGTGATTTGAATAAGGAACAAGTGGATTGGAACCATCTTGATACAAAGGTAGAGAGTCGTGTCATCGTTTTGTCAAAGGGTGTTTTTGAATGGTAAGAAGCTTGGACAGCTTCATCTTCGTGATGCTTATAATGTCAATGTGAGTCGTGTTCTTCGTGGTGATATTAAGTTGCTTGCAACACAAAGATCTTGTTGTTCGTTATGGCGACCGCCTTGCCTTAGTAGGTCAGCCAGAGGCTATCGATCAGGCAGAAACATTCTTGGGTAATTCAGTTAAGACACTTAATGAACCAAATCTTGCTGTTATCTTCCTCGGAATGCTTCTTGGTTTAGCTTTGGGAACTATTCCTATCACCCTCCCCGGTATGGACTCTCCTATCAGAATGGGTATTGCGGGTGGTCCAATTATTATGGGTATTCTTGCAGGAGCTTTTTGGACCTCGTTTGCATTTTTATTGCTTATACGACGCGTAGTGCTTCATTGATGCTTCGTAAATTGGGACTATCTCTTTATCTTGCGTGTTTAGGTTTAGATGCTGGAAAAGGATTTCTTACATATCGTTTTTACGTCCAGAGGGTTTTGCTATGGATAGGCTTAGGTTTTATTCTAACATTTGTTCCTATTGTTATTGTTGCCTTGATAGCTTTACGATTGAAGAAGTTTGATTTTTGGTACAATCTGTGGTATTCTTTGTGGTTCGATGGCTAATCCAATGGCATTGGGTTATGCAAACGATACGTTAAAGGGTGAAACCAGTAATATTAGTTATGCTTCGGTCTATCCTTTGGGTATGTTTGCCAGAGTGATTATAGCGCAGATTTTGGTAATGTTCTTTGTCTGATAGGTTCTTAGTGTCACAATGATTATCAGTTTGTCTCAGTTGTCAGTAGGCTATTCGTCTTCCCATCCCGTTATTTCTGATATTAGTGTCGAGTTACATAGTGGGCAACTTGCTTGTTTGATAGGGGAGAATGGTATAGGGTAAATCGACTCTTTTGAAGACACTTACAGGCTTCCTTCCTAAGTTGAAAGGTCGTCTTTTATTGGATAATCGTGACATAGAATCGTTCTCTCAGCAGGGAACTTGCACGGCAGGTGAGTATTGTTTTGACACAGAAGCCTGACGTACAGAATCTTACGATAGAAGAGATAATAGGGTTGGGAAGGTCGCCTTATACAGGCTTCTTTGGTCGCTTACGTGCAGAAGACCGCTTGGTCGTTGATGATGCCATTGCTGCGATGGGTATAGAAAAGCTCAGAGGAGAATGATTCAGACTCTTTCTGATGGCGAAAGACAGAAAGTGATGATTGCGAAAGCATTGGCACAAGAGACTCCCTGTCATCTTACTTGATGAGCCAACGGCGTTTCTTGACTTCCCTTCTAAGGTTGACACCTTTCAGTCCTTACGGAATATGGCGCACGAAAGGGACAAGTTGATTCTTCTTTCAACTCATGACTTAGATCTTGCTGCACGCTTTGCTGATAGTTTGTTGGAGGTGAAGAAGGGGGCGTTAATGGCAGTTTCAGCAGCGGATGTAAGGACTTCTATGCGTGCTATCATTGATGTATGAAACCTTTATTTGCGAGTCTTTTGCTTGCTTCTTCAAGTTAATATGTAAAAAGTAAAACATTAAAATTAAAATTAAAATAGAAAGAACTTATGAAAAAGAAAGTATGGTTAGCCTCTATTGTTCTTATGCTTGCGTTAGTCCTGAATAGTTGTGTTACACAACAGAAGGCAACGGAGTCAGTAGTGACAGCAGTTGTTAAAAGATCTCTGTTGTTGCCGTCGAGCCTTTGAAGGACGTAATTAGTATTGTTGAGGCATTGGATATGTATCAGCGTCCAGATAAGGTAGATACGATTACGAAGAAGTATGGTTACAAATTAAAGACAAATTATGAGGTTTATCGATTGGATAAATTCTCTAAGATGTATTATAAGAATTGTGTGCTTGCAAAGATTCTACAGGTGATATGTATGAGGATTACCCAAAGCCTATGCGTAAGGGTATTTCAAGTTATGTGGCATTTAAGGATGGAGCTATCATTATCGCAGTGTTCAATCAGCCAGCATACGACAACCTTGTGGCTCAGGTAAAGGCTGCTGGATTTACCTTGGATATGCCTGGTAGCGAGGATATATATACCAATGGTAGCCGCACTATCGCTTGTTATAAGGATGGAAAGAGTGTGAGAATTCAGTAAAGAATCTCTCTTATTCTTACGGCTTAACAGCATAAGACATAACCCTCTCATTGCTTTTCTTTTACCATTATTCATGTGGAGTCAAATTGCTCCATGATTGAAATAATCCCCCAAAAGGAGTGAGCTTCTCAGATTTAATTTGTATCTTTGCCATGTCTATCGTCGGATTCTTTTTGCAACACTAAGATAAGTGAAAATTCTGACATAACAAAAATCCTGAGCAACTTTTTGTAGCTCAGGTTTTTTTAAAGAGAAAAAAACCAAAATAGTGTTGCACAATTAAGGTAAATAATTACCCTCATGTATATTAAACCATATAAAGATATCGAAACTGCGATACAGAATTGGAGAAACGATTATTATCTTAGAACTGGAGAAGTTAAGATAAAGAGTCATAACAATATTTATAAGGATGAACGTTCTCTGGTTGATGCAACTATTTTATGTAAAGTTTTTAAGACTTTTGAAGCTAACTATGATACATTAAAGCGACAATACAATATTTGCCATGTCGGTCATTTTCTTTTTGGAATCACACAACATGGCAGATGAAGTATAAAAGACGCAACATGTACTTTTTGAAGTTCACTCCAGTGATTTTTGGAGAGCAACCGGAATATATTCGCTGGCACTTCGAAGACAATAGTTGTAGTAGAGCAGACATTGGAACTTATGCTAATTTTATAAACGATTACATTGATGAAGTTTTGAAAAATTTTGCAAGCTATGCTCCCAAAGACAGATATAATTCCATAAGAGAGCAAATTCTTGCAATTTGTAATTGTGAATAGTTACTATTGGACTATTCCTGAAGACTTTTATCTAGGGTCTGCTAATTAACTTCAATCATCTGATATCCAGCTATTTATATTATACATAAATTGGGTCGTTTCGCCCAAAATGACTACCTTTGGATGTTAAAACATTCAAGAATCGATATGAAATACTGCTCACAATATCGCAGACACGACCTGTTTGAACTTCAGGAGTCACTTTCGGGATTGAGCAAATCCAACCGTTGGGTCAAGCTGGTCGACTCTATAGAACGTTCGCAGGTGTGCCGACCGCATCATCAACATCTACCAGCCGCATCTCCGTCCCATTGTCAGGGGCAAGGCGAAGGTCACGGTTGATTTCGGGGCGAAAATCGGTGCCAGCATCGTGAGCGGTTACACCTACGTGGACCATGTCATCTGGGATGCCTATAACGAATCATCAGACCTCGGTATGCAGCTGGACTCTACAAAAGGCGCTTCGACACTGCCCAAGGAGATACAGACCGATAAGCTCTAACTGGGGAAAGAGAATAGGAAACACATCAAGTCCTGTCATGTCAATTACTACAACCGTCCACTGGCAGACCTCCCAAGGAAGAGAATGATACACACGCAGAGGATAAGAAGATAGCCATCGGCGAGCGAAACGAGATAGAAGGCACGTTTAGAACAACCAAGAGAGTTTACCAAGCCAACGACATCCGAGCGAAACTTGACCAAAGGGCTCTTTGCACACTCGCTTAGGGTACTCTCCTTTGTTTTCATACATAAATTACTCATAACCCCAATTCGGGATAAGTAAGACTTGTTTTTGCCTTAAAATAGTTTCAGTAAAAGCCCAAAAGATGACTGTTTTTGTAAATATTGTTGGTAACCAAATAGATAATGATAAAAGAATCCTCTATGGAACTTGTCAGCAAAAAAATACAGAAATTTATTGTATAGCAGACGATTTCAGCAAAAGAATATGAATTGGAATTGAATAAAAAGCACTTTCGCTTTCAAATCCCTCTCCAAACACCCCTAAAACTCGCAATAGAAAGGGAAGAATGAGCGATGTAGAAATGATTACCATTCTTGTATTGTTCCACAGCAAAACGTTTCGGAATTTCAAACATTTCTATCTCTTCTACGTCTGTCGAGAACTAAAAGACGAGTTTCCCAACCTACTTTCGTATACCCGCTTTGTGGAACGTATGCCACGAGTGGCAGTTCCACTTTTGCTCTTCCTTAAACTAGCTCTGATGGGGGAATGTACAGGGATTACTTTTTATCGATTCTGACGCGTATTCCCGTGTGTGAAAAACAAGCGCGAGTATTCTAATCGTGTCTTCAAGGACTATGCTCATAAAGGGAAAAGTACGATGGGCTGGTACTATGGCTTTAAGTTGCATTTGCTGTGTAATGAACGAGGAGAATTACTCAACTTTGCACTCACCAAAGCCAATGTGGATGATCGTAACCCTGAGGTATTCAACAACTTGACTAAGGACTTATTCGGGAAATTATATGCCGATAAAGGTTATATTTCCCAATCACTTTTTGCTTCTCTCTTCGATAGGGGAGTTCACATCGTCACGGGAATACGCACTAATATGAAGAACCGCTTAATGGATGTGTACGACAAAAATAATGCTCCGTAAAAAGAAGCATTATCGAGGACCATCAACGATATGCTCAAGAACGTGGCACAGATAGTTCATACCCGCCACAGAAGTGTCTCAAACTTTATTGTCAACCTTTTGGCTGGAATGGCGGCTTATGCTTTCTACGATACAAAACCCTCTATCAATATGGAGTTTGAGATGGAGGGAGAAGCAGAGGTGAAGCAGCTCACACTTTTCTAAAATATACTTGCGTGAAACAATGAATCTTCGGTCTTAGAACAAGGTCGAAAGAATCGTTGTGTGCTATAACCTGAGTAAAAAGAGGTGACCTTAAACCGAATTGGGGTTCTTGATAATTTAGCGATTTCAACGAGTATAAGGCACTTCCTTATTATATTCCAAAACTTTGTACTCGAAAGACGATGCAAAAGATAGTGAGAAAATTTGTATCTTTGCATTCGTAATAATATAGATTAAAGATGAATACAGAAAGTCTAGCAGATAATTATTGGTATTGGACAAATATTAGCTGTTGCCATAATTCCTATTATAGTGTGGGTGTTAGGTATAAAATACCAAGATAGAAAAGCCAAGAAAGAGGCTCAATTACGACTTTTTCTAACTTTAATGGCTGACAGAAAATCTAATCCAATAACAAAAAGAATGGGTTGATGCTCTAAATTCTATTGACGTGGTTTTTCAAGACAACAAGAAAGTTAGACACGCTTGGAGAGAATATCTTGATAGTCTGAACGAGAAATCGCCTCATTTTGATAGCAGTAATTCGTTTCGACTTGATTTGCTTTCTGAGATGGCAATGGCTCTTGGTTATAAGAATTTGAAACAGACAGAGATAGACCGTTTTTACTCTCCAAAAATATTTTTGGGTCACAAATGAGCCGTCAGGAAATTCTCTTCCAAGAAAACTTGCGTGTTTTAATGCATTCCAAAAACTATGCCGAAGGTTTTTCGGAGGAAGAATATAAGATACATTATGACGAGCTGTTGAGAGAGATGTATAACATTATCTTTCATTATTATTTATCAAGTGTTCTATAATCGGGATTAGCTTTCATTTTACTCCGTATCGCAATATCATTGAATAGTTTACGAAGACAGAGAATACCTAAACTTTCACCAAGTTTCGGAAACTTCTCCACAAACCACTCTTTCAGAAGATGAAGACGCAAAGAATACTTTTTCTTTTATCTTTATAATAGAACTGCTCCTCAAACATAATCGGATTGTTACGTTCTCCCTTGACAATGATAGTGGCTTCCTTGCCTGTACTTTCAAAAAAACGAAGTGCAACAATGCATTCGTTTTTCATAGGTTCTAATCTATGAAAAAAACACCGCAGGGTTTGCCTCGCGGTCGGGGCGCATAGCCCCGAAGAGCGATACCAGCAATACAAAAAGAGTCCTCTTTTGAGGACTCAGGGAGATTAATTATCTTTGTATTGCATATGTATAAAACAACTAACCTCAGAGCAAAGATCGCAAATATTTGCCTTACTGCAAAAGAAAATGCCCAAGAAAAGAGATTGCGCGTGTCGTGGAACCAGTCACTCCACACTTTCTCGTGAATTGAAACGCAACAGCACTCAGTCAGGCAAATACATTTTGGTGCAAGGCGCATGCAAAGGCTATGGAATGTCGCAAGCGTTCGGTTCACAATGCTACTCTTGCACCCAGAATTGGTATGGAGAATCAAACAACTCATAATAGAAGAACAAAGGTCTCCACGACAAATATCAGGCGTTTTGAAGAAAGAAGGAACCAGTGTATCGCACCAAAGTATCTACAACATCATACATGCTGATGCTACTGGAACCTTGGCACAACATACGCGTCATAAGCTAAAAGTACAGACGTAGACCTAAGCACAAACATTTCTATAGCCGATAGAATCAGCATACACCAACGTCCAGAACAAGCTGACGGCAAGAGGTTTGGAGACTACGAGATGGACTTAATCGTGGACCGATTTCGGTCATGCCATCCTCACCATCGTGGAACGTTCTACGAACATCCTCTTCATGCCCCCCCCATGGGAAGAAGGCTGAACCATTGGCTAAGGAGGTCAGACGCCTACTTCTACCCTACAAGAAACACATCAAGACCATTACCACCGACAATGGACCTGAATTTTGCAGCACATAAACTCATCACAAAGTATCTAGGCGCACTGGTCTACTTTGCCGATCCCTATTCTTCATGGCAAAAAGGCGCTATCGAGAATACGAACAAACTCATTAGACAATATATACCTAAGCAAGCAAACTTTGATGATTACACCGATAAAAAAATTGCAATGATACAGAAGAAAAATCAATTCCAGACCCAGACAGAAACTTAATTTTGTAAGCCCCAAAAAAGAGTTCTACAAAAAAGTATTGTAATTTTGCACTTGCTGGTTGACTCTACAAGAAAGTTGAGAGGTTTTTTTGTTTACTTTTCTTGTTTTTTTGTTTGCTTTTTTCAGTTATAAAGATTATATTTGTTGCCTTAATACATGGAAAAATCTAATCGAATGAAAAAAATCTATTGTTGGCCTTTCTGTTAGGGTTTATTAGTCTCACTTCTGCCGCACAACAAAGCTATGAATGGGAGGCATTGTTCGAAGAACTCTATGCAAATAATGATGAAAATACGGATGCAAAGGAGCAAACTTTTGAACTTTTAGCCGACCTTTCAGAACATCCATTAAACCTTAATACGGCAAGTCGGGAAGAACTTGAGCGTATTCCCTTTCTTACCGCAGAACAGATAGAGGATATACAAGCATACGTTTATCAATATCATGGTATGCAATCGTTGGGCGAATTGGCAATGATTGAGTCCTTAGACGCTCTTCGTCGGCAGTTGCTTCCTTTATTTTGTCAGTGTTTCTCCCATAGATGAACAACGGCAGTTTCCTACACTTAGTTCGATTGTCAAGGGAGGAAAGCAGACCTTATTATTCACCGCTTATCTTCCTTTTTATCAACGTGCAGGCGATCGCAATGGCTATCTTGGCTATCTCTATACCCATTCTTTTCGTTATTCCTTTCGTTATGCTGATTATGTTCAGGCAGGATTAGTAGGCGCACAAGACGCTGGTGAACCCTTCTTTGCTCATAGAAATAGTTTGGGTTACGATCATTATAGTTTCTACTTGTTATTAAGAAAGATGGGACGATTAAAAAAGTCTTGTTGTAGGACGTTATAAAAGTAAACTTCGGTCAAGGACTTGTAATCAATAATTCCTTTGGCTTTGGAAAACTGGCTATACTCTCAACATTAGGCAGACAATCGTCAGGTGTTCATGCACATTCCTCTCGTTCGCCGGTCAATTATTTGCAAGGAGGGGCTGCAACAATAGAACTTGCAAAGCATATAGATATTACAGCTTTCCTTTCCTATCGTAGTATAGACGCAAGTCTTACGGAAAGTGGTACGATAAGAACAATTCTCAGAACGGGTTATCACCGCACGGAGCGTGAGATGAGGGGTAAGGATGCTGCCACGCAGTTTGCTGGTGGAACCCATTTAGCATGGTCCTCTGGTGCGTATCGTATGGGATTGACAGCTATTTATTCATGTTTCAATAAGGACTTAACTCCTAATACAAGTTTGTATTACCGCAAGTATGCGCCTTCTGGTAATAACTTTTGGAATATTGGTGCAGATTATAGCTATCAGCATCCACGTTGGTCGGTGGTCGGTGAGGCTGCATTGGATAACAAGGGGAGTGTAGCAATGATGAATAACCTTACGTGTCAGCCTACTTCCAACCTCTCTTTACTTGCTGTTCAGCGTTATTATAGCTATCAATACACTGCTCTTTTCGCACGTAGCTTGACTAATAATGGGACTGTTCAGAATGAAAGTGGAATACTCGTTGGTACGAATTGGAATGTTAAACGTGGTTTATCGCTTATGGCTTATACTGATTTTGCCTATTTCTCACATCCTCGTTTTGGCGCACATATAGCCAGTAAGACATGGGATAACCTGATAATGCTTACTTACTCTCGCCGACGTTGGACGGTTTTGACACGTTATCGTGTTAGGATAAGTGAGAAGGATAATACCAACAAGACTACTCTTGTAAACGAACTCACGCAGCGTGGTCGCTTTTCTTTGGCTTATTCTGCCACTTCTTGGAGTTGTAAAAGTCAGTTGGATATTGCTACAAGCAATTATCTCAAAAGTAGTTTTGGTTATATGTTCTGTGAGTCGGGAACATGGAAACCTCTGTCGTGGTTAATGATTAATGCTTCAATAGGTTATTTCCATACAGCTGATTTTGCCTCACGCATTTATGTTTATGAGCGTGGTCCACTCTATTCTTTCAGCTTTCCAGCCTTCTTTGGTAGAGGTATGCGTTATAGTTTCTTTGCGCGAGCTGATTTATCTAACCATCTCATGTGTATCCTTCGAAGTTCTACCACTCATTTTTTTCGATCGTAACCAAATATCTTCGGGACTTCAGAAAGTCCATTCTTCAACGTTAAGTGGACTTGATATTCAACTTCGTTGGCGGTTTTAATGTTGAGAATCGTTGTAATTACGAATTATAAAGTGATTTGCACTTGTTATTTGGGGGTTATAATTTGCGACAAAATAGGGTGTAACTTTTTATGATGAAAAAAGGAAAATAAGGTGAGAGTTAAATAGAAAGCTATGATAAATTATCAATTATTGTGTTTTTTTATCTTTACCTTTCCTCTATAAAACCGAAAAGAAATCGTTACAGAAGTAACTTAAACCAAAGGCTATGCTTATTATAGTACATAACGATACTATGCAAGTCATTTGCTGACCTGCATGAAAAATGATACTTTCCTCTTCGAGCTTAACGCTCACACTGAGTTCCATCGCCAGTCATGTCGTTGGTTAATTTGTCATGACGAGGTCATATGCCATCACAAAGGTAGTAGCCTTTCCATGACTGGTATATTGCGTCATCCATTTATTACGGATGCTTCGATTATGTTGTTGAAATCCTTATAGGATACACAGTCCTTCAAGATGTTCCATGCACAAATAAGCATTTTCCTTGCTATTGCTACTTGAACTTTCATTCTGTTTTTCTTTCTGACTTGTGTCTGGTGGTAGGAGAATCGGCTAAAAACAATTCTTGGTGCGACTTGCCCCCATGAGCATTGTATGATGGTTCGTCGAAGGTATCGGTTTCCATAAGTGATGCGGCGTGATTTAATAGTCTTGTTAGACTGATCGTTGCGTGGCTTCAGTCCACTCCAGGAAGCGAGATGGTTGGCTGTTTCAAAGTGACTCATGTCGGTACCGATTTCTGCAATCAATGATGTAGCGGCCCTCATCTTCACTCCTGGAATTGTCTGTAAATTGTGCAACTGTGTCGAATACTCATTTTTCGCAAATGGCCAGCATCTTGTCCATACATTGCTGTTTGTGTTGCTCTGCTAAGTCTATTTCTGCCTTTGAGCTGCCGCATGATATCTATGTCACATTCTGTAATGCTGCCAGTAAGCGAAGCGATTATAGTTTTCTTTCCATGGTGATTGATAATACGTCCGTGGATTTCCTCCACGAGCACATTGAGGGTCAGTAACTCCTTCGCAGATTTTTATCTATCACTGCCTTGTAGCTCACACTGTCCGTGTTAGATACATAGTTGCTCAGACGGATGTTACACCGTTGAACGGCTGCATCCAACTTGGCAAGTTTGCGGATAATCTCATCATCAAGCATCGTAGATACGCCGGTCGTACTGACGCAACTGTTGGATGCGTTCTGGAGGAACAAAACTACCATTTACCAATTCCTTTTAGCATGCACTCTGCAATCCATTGTGCATCCTTTACATCACTCTTGTGACCAGGCAATTGTTTAATGAAATAAGGGTTGATGAGTTTTCAACTTGAAATGTGGCTCAAGAACTCTCCAAATAGGGAATCCAATACACACTTGTGCTTTCCATACCGACTTCTAAAAACGTGATGTGAGAGCATCAAATCACGCATTTCAATTAGTTCTGTTGTTAAAACACCAAATTTCTTCTCGTAAATTTCACCTGTGCTACTCAAAAATACAAAGATAAACACTATCTTTGTGCACGTCAAAGCCACATACTGTTCTCATAAGCCTCAATATTTTGGGTTAAACATGAATTTATCACCCCAAAAGATACAAAAAAATGTGACGTAAGAGCACGATAATAGGCGAAAAGAAGGTAGTGTCCTTGACATTTTTTCAATCTCGAATGCAAGTTACAAAAACGGAACTGTGGGGAGATTTCTTTTCAGTTTTTTTATCTACACTGGCTTATAAATCGAGATTTTTATGTAAATTTGTGTCATAAATATTTAGCAAGGAATGAGTTCACTACAAACATTTTTTTCGTTATTGTTTCCCTATTCTGTTGTGTGGGCGTAAAGGCGCAAGTTGGTGTGACTACGCAGGAAGACGTTTGGACTAAAAAAAGATGAAAAAGACAGGGAAACTTGCAATTTACACCATAGAAGGGAGAGTGCTATTAGATAATCTTGATAGCATTAAACGCTTGAAAAAGGAACGTGTTTGTTGTCACCAAGAATAACCAGAAAGGGATTTACGACAGCAAAGGGAAGGAATTAATACCCATTAAATACGACAAAATAGAAATTTTTGGCGATTATTGGTACAGCTTCTGGAAAGTGTACTTGAATGGAAGACAAGGTCTCTACACCTACGAAGGGAAGCAAGTGCTACCTGCTGAATACGAAAATATATCTCATATAGACAGAGGATATAAAAAGTCTCCCAGTCTTATAGTAAAAGAAAAAAATAAATATGGTATGTTCAATGGCGAGGGCGAACGTCTGATAAAGTCAGAATATGATGACGTAAGATTTTTACAATGGTCATTATGTATTCCTAAAAGGAGAGCAGAAAGATTATCTGAAGAGAGACAGACAAACGTTGCTTAAAGGTATCACAATAAAAGCACCAATAACCAATTGGATGAATGAAAATGGTAATTCCAAACAACTTTCTTATTTTATATTTGAAGATAATGAAGGTAAGTTTGGCTTATTAAATGAAGAAGACAGTGTACTGATAAAGTCGCAATATGAGTCTATGGATTCATATTATAACTTTTCAAGCGGTAAAACGGACTATCTTATCGTAAAACAAAACTCACTCTATGGAGTAGTAAATCTTTCAAACGAGGTTGTAGTCCCATTTAAATATAAGTCATTTTCAAAGATTTACGTACGCGATTACTTTGTTTTAGAAGATGAAGAGGGATATATGCTTTGCTCTATGAAAGACAACAGCATTTTTCAATCGTTGCATTTCGACAATATAAGAGAAGCAGAAGGTCCGTATGCTGTCATTGAGAAAAGAGGAAAAAAAGCCTTTTTAAATAAGCAAACACTCGCTCTGCTCTTCCCCTTTAAATATGAAGACATTTCAATAGCAATAGAAGACAGTCTTTATTGCGTAAAACTGAACGGCAAATATGGTATTGTTGATAAAGACGACAAAGTCGTTATTCCATATATGTACGACAGCGAGCTGTACAAAGTTGGGGGTGACAAGTTTGTGGTAAACAAAGATAACAAATATGGCATCATCAACTTTTAATAATCAACTCGTCTTTGGTATGATTTCCCATCCTATTCTGGCTTACGATGATTATTTCCAAGTTATGGATATAAGCAGAAATAATCCTGAATATGACTGGAATTTTAAGGAAATAAAAAGGGAATAACAAAAGCCTCTCCTCAATTCATTAAAACTACCAAAGAAAAGGCTGCCATAAGCATTTATAAATGCCTATGACAGCCTATTTGTATTACGTTTGTTTTTAATTTTTCTATTAAAAGTATTACTTCACCATTTCTAAGAAGTATTCATGTACACGTGTATCACTATCCAATTCAGGATGAAAAGCAGTGACAAGATGACTTCCTTGACGAGCAGCAACGATATGACCATCAACTTCGAAAGTATTTCTACTTCTTCAGATGCTTCCCTTAATATAAGGTGCACGGATAAAAGTCATTGGGATATCGCCTTCGATTCCCTTTAAAAAGAAGCCTCCGTATGGAAACTGCCCAACTGACGGCCGTAGGCATTGCGGGCAGCAGTCATATTCATTGTACCCAATCGAGGAGGAACCGGAGCAGACGGACTATTTCCCTCTACTTCATGAGCAAGGAGTATCAAGCCTGCACAAGTACCAAAGACAGGTAGACCAGCTTCGATAGCTTCACGAATAGGTTCAAGCAGACCAAGTTCACGAAGAAGTTTCCCTGTGTGGTACTTTCACCACCCGAATAATCAATCCATCTTTCTCCTGCTGCCAATCTTCCAATCGGCGCACCTCAAAGCAATCCACTCCCAGTTTACGGAGCATTAACTCATGCTCTAAGAACGCTCCTTGCAGTGCAAGAACGGCAATTCTCATTGTCCACGCTCAGCCATGAGCACTTCAATCTCGTGCTCGTTGATACCAACCATAGCCTCACCCAAGTCTTCTGACAAAAGTGCTAACTCCTTAGGATTGTTATAGTTTGTAACCGCCTTAACGATAGCAGCAGCACGCTTAGCAGGATCACCACTCTTGAAGATACCAGAACCAACGAAGACTCCCTCAGCACCAAGTTGCATCATCAATGCAGCATCGGCAGGAGTAGCCACACCGCCAGCAGCGAAATTCACTATAGGCAGCTTACCATTCTCGTGTACATACTTTACGAGTTCGTATGGTGCTTGCAACTGTTTAGCTGCTTCGAAGAGTTCATCTTCACGCTTGCTAACGAGTTCGCGAATCTGACTTTGCATCAGACGCATGTGACTAACAGCCTGAACAACATCACCTGTACCAGGCTCACCCTTTGTACGAATCATTGTTGCACCCTCTGCAATACGACGCAAAAGCCTCACTTAGGTTACGTGCACCACAGACGAATGGAACCTCAAACTGTGTCTTATCAATATGATAGATATTGTCAGCAGGAGAAAGTACCTCACTCTCATCAATGTAATCAATCTCAATAGCCTGCAGAATCTGTGCCTCAGAGATATGACCGATACGGCACTTTGCCATTACTGGGATCGTAACAGCCTCCTGAATACCCTTAATCATCTTAGGGTCGCTCATACGTGAAACGCCTCCTGCTGCACGAATGTCTGCTGGGATACGTTCCAGGCCATTACTGCACAAGCACCTGCGGCCTCAGCGATACGAGCCTGCTCTGGTGTTGTTACGTCCATGATTACACCGCCCTTTAACATCTGGGCGAGGTTGCGGTTTAGTTCTTGTCTATTTGTCATGTTTGTTTAATTTATTTGAAATCCTCATAAGTATTATTCAATGATTGAAAAAAATAAAAAGAAGGATTTAATTATAAGCATTTGTTATAAATGTCAAAATTTGATTAATAGTAGAAGAGTTCATTGCTGTCACTCTTTTTTTAGTATTGTCAATTATGTTTTTCATCCTTTTGAAGCGTTAAGAGATGGCTCTTTTTGGAGGACGTCTCCATTCACTGGGAGTCTGTCCAACTTGTTTTCTAAAGAACTTTGAGAACTGTGCTTGTGAGGTAAAAGCCATGTTCGTAGGCAATCTCTTGTATTGTCTTTTTGCGTTGTACGAAGCTGACAAGCAAGTGCGTCTGCAAGTGTATGGTCAATGATACTCTTTGGCGACTTTCCCTGATATTCTGTGTGCCACCCTGTGAGAGGTAACGTGGAGAAACATTCAAGCAGTCAGCATAAAGGCTACATCACGATTGGTGTGATAATGCTGCTGCACTGCTTCTAAAAAAATTCATTGTATAATTGACTACTCCTCCCACTCAGATCACTCTTTCTGGCAACAAGGGTTTTTACATATTCTCGTGCATGCTGCAAAGCCAAATCCATTGGCTCGTCTTGACTTAGATAGACTGCAAGAGATGATGAGAAACTATTGGCAAGACCATGCTGCAAAGCGTCGTCTAACACAAAGGAGCGTATGGCTTGTTGTCCTTCTACCTTAGTGGAAGAGCATTCTGAAAATATTTTCAGCCTCACCTTCTCGCAGAATTACAAGCGAACATAATGGAAGTAAGCGGCAACGTATCTGTGTAATTACGTCATCTGATAATAATTTGTCGCCATTGCTTGCCGTTACAATTGGGTCGTATATAATATGGTGTGGACGATACTTAGTAGTGCATCCCACCACTACGGCTAAGGTATCTATGGTTCTTATCATTCCCACTTTCACGGTGTCGGGCTGCATGTCATTGATAATAGCATCAATTTGACCTCTGACAATTTCAGATGGAAGGTCATAAAAAGCCTGAATACCCAACGTGTTCTGTACAGTGATGGATGTTACTGCTGATACTGCATAGCCTCCTAATGCTGCTATCGTTCTGATATCAGCTTGAACCCCAGAGCCACCAGTGCTGTCGGAACCTGTTATGGTGAGAATTGTCTTCAACTTTTATGGGTGATTATTTAGTATACAAAGTAAAAAGAAAAATATTGAAACCTGCAAGAATTATTCCTAAATTGACAAGAAAAACTAAAGTTCTGACTTATTATAGGGAGCTATATGTGTTTTGGTTTTATATGTCTGTTAGGTTAGTTTTTGCTCGTTAGTGGCATGTTTTGAGGTGAGGAGGGTAAAAAGACAATAAAATGGACTTGATGATACTCTATGAATAACTTAGGATTTCAGTTAGGGTTATAGGAAAGGTATTCATACCTTTTATATGTGGATTATAAAATTACCTAATAATAGGTATTTGTGGATTGTGAAAAAGTATACCTTTGTCACGTTATTTAACAAATTATCATAATAACAAATGAAAAAGTATTTACTTATTTTCGTGGCAATGTTATGCTCTCTGCAAGCATGGCGCAAAAACACTGATGCAATGCTCTTCGGTGATGTAAAGGCTAAAGAGGGTGGAAAACATCTTGCTCATGCCGTAATTCGAGTTAAAGGTACAAACCTTTAAGACTCAATGTGATGTAACTGGACACTTCAAATTAAACAATTTGCCTGTGGGTAAGCAGGTTATTATTGCTTCACTTGATGGTTATCAACAAAAAGGAAATCGAAGTAAAACATGACTACTAATAAGGGAGTTAGTGCTTACTTTGAATTAGAAAAAGACCCATTGGAGTTGAGTCAGGTCGTTGTAACAGGTACTCGTACCAGTCACTTTGTTAAGGATGTGCCAATCCGTACAGAGGTCTTGACCTCACAGGCTATCACAAAGAAGAATGCACAGAACTTATACGAAGCACTTGAAGGTGTACCGGGTATCCGTGTAGAACAGCAGTGTCAGTTCTGTAACTTCTCAGAGGTTCGTATGCAGGGCTTGGGTGCTGAGCATACACAGGTACTCATTGATGGTGAGCCAATTTACTCTGGTCTTGCTGGTGTGTATGGTCTTCAGCAGATTGGTACCAACGACATCGATCGTCTTGAAGTGGTTAAGGGTGCTGGTTCTGCCCTCTATGGTAGTAGTGCCGTTGCTGGTGCTATCAACATTATCTCAAAGGAACCAACTTTTGAGCCATCTGTTAATGGTGACATTCAGTTCGGAAACTTTGGCTTCAAGAGCTATAAGGGTTCTGGTTCTATGCGCTATAACAATATAGGTCTTAGTGTTTTCGCACAACACACACAGATGGATGCTATCGATCACACACAGAATGGTCTTACACGTGATGAGGTAAATCATAAGGATAGTATCTCTGATCGCGTAAATGAAACCATGAATAATATTGGTTTCAGTCTGTATTTTTATCAGCCTTTTGCTAAGAATGATAAGCTTGTTTTGCGTGGTAAGGTTATTGATGAGCATCGCTTCGGTGGTGTTATGAAGGATGATCAATATTTAAATCCTTATACTGATCAAACAGAGGATATTCGTACCAATCGCCTCTCAGCCGATTTCGCTTATACACTTCCTATTGGTAAGCATTCTGAGTTGAACCTCACAACAGCTTATGTATATCACAAGCGTCAGGCAACAAACGATACCTTCCTCCATGACTACATGGATTCTCACAAGGATCCAGCACATCCAGATGAGGACGGTGCAGAACCTCCAGTTTCTATGATGCGTCCATACATTGCTAAGGAGAATACGGTGACACCATCGCTCACCTTCACTTCTATCCTCGGCAACCACACATTGCTCGGTGGTGTACAGGGGTATTTCACTCGTTTGCGTGAGACAGGACTCTATGTTATTTCTGCTGAGGACGAGAAGGGTACTTCTTACTATGGTGTTCCATATACTTCTATCGGTAAGAAGCATGCCAATGAACTTGGTTTCTTCGTACAAGATGAGTGGAACGTAACTCCAAAACTGACTGTTGTACCGGGTATCCGTATCGACTCTCATAGCTCTGGTGAGGAATATTCTACCAGCGTAAAGGTTTCAGATACAGCCTTCCCTACATCAAAGTTTAGCAAGACAACAGTAAATCCACGTATTGCTATCAAGTATGAAGTGACTCCTTCTTTTGTTCTTCGTGCTAATATTGGTACAGGTTTCCGTGCTCCATACGGATTCTCTGAGGACCTCCACCTCTGTAGTGGTTCGCCACGTGTGTGGAAGTCATCTAACCTCAAGGGCGAGCGTGCTATCAGCTATAATCTCTCAGCCGACTACTATGCAAAGAAGTATCAGTTCAGCATCAACCTCTTCCGTACTAACTTGCAGGATAAGATTCAGTTCTCTCCTGCGGACAATGAGGTTAAGAAGTTTGGTTATTCTTACCAGTGGGAGAATGTTGATGACGCCTATGTACAGGGGTGTAGAATTAGGTGCAAAGGCAAACCTCTTCCGTAACTTCAATGCTGGTATTAATTGGACCTTCAATCAGGGTAAGTTCAAGCATCAGCGTGCAGAATGGTCAGATCCTGAAGATAAGGATGTAAAAGAATACCCACAGCGTCTATAGTATGCAGAAGACAGCCGTAATATCTCTCGTTTCCCAGCAATGACTGGTGACATCGATCTCGATTACACTCCAGGTACATGGACTTTCTCTCTTACAAGTTCGTTGCAGGGAAGTATGTACATCGACTACAACTCAGGGACAATGGTGCAACATCAAAGATTAAGAAGACTGACACCTTCATGATTTTTCAACTGTCGTGCAGCAAAACGCTTCTGGAGCATGTACTGTTTATGCAGGTGGTAAGAACATCTTTAGTTATATCCAAGATGAGAAACACACAGATGACGCAGCCTTTTATGTATGCTCCTGTTTATGGTGCAACATGGTATGTTGAGTACTCAGTGTTAAGATTTAAGTTACTCTCTGAATTATTTTAATATTAAAATTGTTGCCGCATTGTTGAATAAACGATGTGGCAACTTTTTATGATAAACCCAAATCTCGGTCATTAGACCATAATGTTTCAAGAATTCTTGTTTCTTAATATTACTGTCCGCTAAACCTCTATCTTCTTCAGCTCATCCCTTTACGCATTTAGGATGAGCTTTTTCTCTTAGACAAGCCCCCTCTATACATTTTCCTCACATTGCGGAGGGAAATACCATGTTTTGCTAAAGTATTTTTTTCCAATCGTTCTCAGGTTGTTCGAAAAAGGATTCCCATATTGATATAGTACATCAGTACAATTCTTATCATTGTGGCTAATCCCGAGAAACTCCATGACCTTTTTATCCTTCTCTGTACGATGGTTATTAGCAGATTTTGCAAAGAAAAACCATCCAAATCTGTATTTTAATAGCATTAGCAGTCCTCCGTAAAAAGTATCTTAGCGGAAAATTCTGCTTGACTTGCTTGAATAGTGACTCTATCTGCCACCTTTTTCCGGTAAATAGCCACTATATCTTGCGCATCCATCTCAAAGTCGTTGGTAAGCAGTGATATTAGTTTTCGTTGTCTTATTCTTTTCCCGTCTTCTTGTGGTCTATGTAGGTGACGATTCGTGCATGATGTTCCACCCCCTTCTTTTTAAGGACTACCTCCTTGATATTGTATAAGAAACGGCTATCATCGTCTGTAATATTATACTCTATTTCTAGTTGATAAACAAGATTTTTCTTCATCTTTGTAACGTAGACAGCACCATTATGAGTCATCTGTTCAAATTTAACATAGTCTATGTAGGCTCTGTCAATAGCTAGAATATCGTTCTTTGAATAATCCTGCGGTGCCATCATAAAACTGTCATGTGTGGCAGCAGAAGTGAATTGCATATCGTAAGGGCACTCCTTCGTTGGCATTTATGATGGTATGCACCTTTATGCCTCCTTTCTTCTTTCCGTGCTTGGGATTACGTCCCACACCCTTGAAGACGAGATTCGAAAACAAGGGAATAGTGGTAGAATCCATTATTTTCAGACGATTAAGCCAAGAATCCCCCTTGCCTCGTTGGCTGTCCGAGAAAAGTAGGTCACGATGAGCTTCAAGGACATCCATATAGAGCCAACCAAAGAGTTCTTCGGGGCGTCTCTTATTGGCATCAGAGAGCGTACTACGCTTGGGTAAAGTATCTATGCTTAGATGAGGTAGCTTACGGGATTCTGCCAGCACAGAAGCCTGTATCTCACGAAGAGAGTCGAAACGCATCACCACGGCATAGAGCATAGTTACCACGTGAGACCACATATCGAACTTCTTTACATACCGTTCGCCACCATGTTGACGGCTATAAGTGTTAATTTTGTTCTTGTCTAAGCATTTTTATTAACTGACCATATACTGGCTGTCCGAAAAAATGTGTACTTTTGCTCATGTTACTTATGTTTTGTTGCAAAAGCAAAGGTAATTAAATGGGCTGATACTATGAAAAAAGTATCAGCCCAAATTTGTGAAAATAAACAAAAGTTTAGCGGACAGTAATAGTTTCTTAACATTATCTAATGCGTGAAGAAATAATACCATAATACACCTACTTTAGTTTTTAAATCATTTTTGCTGTCACTTTTTAACGATTGATACAAACACTTTGTAATTCAAATAGTTATAAGCCTAATGCGAATGAAAGAAGTGATAGCAAACTTTGTTTTATAACAAATAGGTTATTAGAATTTATGAACGATTTCATGAATGAGTCGTCACTTATCATTTATCTCTCAGCCCAATCACTTCTATCCAAGTTTCTGTACCCAATCGCCTCTGCAATATGCTGAACCTGAACCGATTCCGATGTGTCTAAGTCGGCAATAGAACGAGCTACTTTAAGTATTCTGTTGTAGGCACGGGCAGACAATTTCAAACGTTCCATAGCGTCACGAAGAAGTTTGATAGAAGCCTCGTCGGGTTCTGCAAACTCATGAATCATACGTTCAGTCATCTGAGCATTACAATGAATATTACGAAAGTTACAGAAGCGATCTGTCTGAATAGCACGTGCACGAATAACTCTCTCGCGAATTGCAGCACTTGATTCGCCTGGGGTTGCCTGAGAAATATCTTTAAAAGGAAGAGGTGCAATCTCACATTGAATATCAATTCTATCCATCAGTGGACCAGATATTTTTCGCAAGATACTTCTGAGATCTGTCCCCGGACTACAAACAGCAATGGTGCGTAGGGTCAGCAAAAATATCCACATGGACAGGGGTTCATGCTTGCCACAAACATGAAGCTACAAGGATAGGTGACGGTATATTTTGCACGAGAAATGGTTATTTGTCTATCCTCCAAAGGTTGCCTCAAAACTTCTAAGGTGTGCTTGTTAAACTCTGGTAATTCGTCACAAAAAGAGAACACCATTATGTGCAAGTGTTATCTCACCAGGCATCGGGTTGGCTCCACCGCCTACAAGTGCAACCTCAGAGATGGTGTGATGAGGGCTACGGAAAGGGCGTTGCGTAATCAAGCCCGGTATCCCGATGTAGTTTACCTGCAATAGAGTGAATTTGTGTTGTTTCTAAACTTTCTGAAAAGTGATAAAGGCGGTAGGATAGAGGAAGACGTTTAGCCATCATACTTTTTTTCCGCTTTCCAGGTGGTCCAACCATAATGAGGTTATGTCCCCCGCAGCGGCTACCTCTAAGGCTCTTTTTACATTCTCTTGCCCACGAACATCTGCAAAATCTAAGTCAAAGGCATATTGATGTTCGTAAAACTCTTTACGAGTGTCGACAGAAACAAGGTTCAGGATTTGATGTACCATTAAGAAAGTCGATTACTTGAAGGATGTTTTCCATTCCATAAACTTCCAGCGTATCAACCACAGCCGCTTCGTGTTCGTTAGCTTTCGGTACGATGATACCCTTAAATTTCTCTGCACGTGCCTTAATAGCTATCGGTAATACACCTTTCACAGGTTGTAGCGTACCATCAAGGCTCAATTCGCCCCACAAGCATAAATTCACGCAAATGGTCGCAATTCATCTTGTCGTTAGCAGCCAAAATGGCTATTGCCAATGGAAGGTCAAAACTGGAACCTTCCTTTTTAAGGTCAGCAGGAGCAAGATTTGCCGTTATGTCGGCTACTGGAAACTTATAACCATTATTAGAAGTGCAGCTGCTATACGATCGTGACTCTCCTTTACCGCTCCGTCAGCCAGACCCGGTAAGGTGGAATAATACGCCTCGCGTAATACTAACTTCAACTGTTACGGTGGTGACCTCCATTCCGTTAACAGCTGCACAGAATGTTTTTACAAGCACGATATTAGTTTTTAGTCAATGCCATAACGCTGACGGATGGTATTTGCTGTGATATTTCTTTTCTACCACTTTTTCCGTTACGAATGACAATATTATCTGGTATTGTGTTAAGTCCAAAAGTTCTGAGCAGCGGTGTGTTAAGCATTTTTTTCCATCACAAACATTAGGAAATACGACATCGTCACGTTCCAATGTTTGCTTCACTTCCTTAGGATTTGCATCTACACAGATACCCAACGCTGCAATTTTATTCGCTTTTTACGGCATTGTTTAATGCCTGCTGAATTTCAATACTTTCATAACTCCATGTTGCCCAAGTGTTAATGATTAGGATGTTCTTTCCCTTAAAAGTCGAATTGTTTATCGTCTTTCCATTTACATCCTTAGTTGAAAACGTAGGCATCTTATTACCGATTGATAGGGTGCCAATCTCTGATAACTGACGTTGAAGATGTATCAGTTTGGTGTTATCGGGTTGTTCTTTTTATCAATAGAGGTAAGAGTTTCGCAGCCTGCTTATAGTTGGGAGACTCTGTTTGGATAAGGTAACGATTAAGAAGATAGGCACCTACGTTCGACTCAGGATGATCGTTGATAAATGCAAGTGCATACTTTAATTCCTCTGGGGAGACGCATTTGCTATTTGTTTACGAAACTTTGTCATGAGCTCATTATCCTTCGTACCCTCTACCTCCATCTCCTTCAAATGAGAGGCATCAGCCTTAATCTCAATTGCTTTCGCCCGATTCGGCAAAGATAGGTTGTAGTGGAATAATTAGGGAAGATAATAATTAGGGTAGAAGGGTTTGTTGCAAGGCTTCTCGTAAGAAAAGCGTCCTGCTTCAATCTTGATAGTATCTAATCCATCGATACCACCATCAGGACTATAAATATAAAGCTCACCTTGGTTCATGTGCAAGAAGCGTCCTTCCATCTTGAAGTAACCACTTCTGGCACCACAAGAAACTAACAGCAAGGACAATAAAAGAAAGTATGCTATTCGCTTCATGCGCATTGAGATTTAAGAAAGAAGTGCCGCGAGCGGGACTCGAACCCCACACAGCCATTACTGGCCAAAGGGATTTTTAAGTCCCTCGTGTCTACCAATTCCACCATTGCGGCAAACCGATTGCAAAGATAAGGCTAAATCTCCAAACTGGCAAAGGTTTTTATAAGTTTTTATTTATTAGGCTAATTAATTCATAGAATCAAGTAGACTAACATTTTCAATCGAGCCTAAAAACGATTAATTCACACTCAGCAAACCATAGGGAGCTGTACTATTTGCTTTGTATCGTGTCAACTTCTTCCCTCCTTCATGCGACACAACATTCCCACCTGTATTAAGATTATACCTACGATGACAATTATTGCATAAAAGCATATCCGAGATTGTTTATTTTCAACTCGTATGGATGAAAAAGGAGGTTCTTTTTGTTCCAAAGCAATTAGGACATTGTAAGTCGTATGCATAGAAAGGAGAAGGGTTGTCTAAATTTCCATAACCTACAATGAGTCCATTGTTCATTCCACACGTTTCCAACTTTCCAGTCTATAATCGATTCCGTCAAAACCATACTGGTGTGTTCGATTTCATTCCTTGATTATTCTCAAAAGAAGCAATAACGACCATTAACAAAGTTTGTTCTTATGGTACAATATACACCAGGTGACAGTTGATTCATTGCAGAGGCAAGGATAGGGTCTTGATGTGTCTCGTTATGAAAGGTGAAGAAGTTGCGATGGCTACTATACTCATAATCTACTGAATTGCCACAAGCTGACAATAGGATTACAAATACGAATAGGAAAGTCTGAATGATATTTTTCATCTTCAACCACTCTGTCAATACGAGTCACATCACAAGCAAGTCACCATCTATTCGAATGGTATCATAGAAAGTGCATCGGCAATCTTTTTCTATCCCTTCCTGCAAGGGTTTTGATACCATTCCTTTTGCAAAAGAAAAGGAATATCAGCATCTATCGTAAGTTTTATCTTTGAGCTTGTTTTCCGTTACGGGAAGAATTTTGAATCCAAAAGCTAAATGACAATGGTGAGTTATCGCTTTCAAATTTTATTGTCTTTGGTTCATCACGATCATTACGCGCATAGAAACCTGACCAACGGGAGCAACGTTTATAGACAATGAGTCTTTATCAAAGGTGAGGTTCTATGGTTTGTCTTTCACCTTATCAATATCGTCATTACCCGTAGGACCATCAGGAAGACGATCCTTTAAGCGTTGTATGTTATTCAGGTCGCTTAGCGTATTGTAAACGCTTTGCTGAGAATGAGGGATTTGTTTTATACTACTTTCAAAACTTTGTCATAGAGTATTTTTATTGAGGAAGTTTATTTGAAAATGAATGAGAATAGAATTATATTATAATAGGTGTGATTTCTGAATGTAAGGACGCTTAAGTCATGCGTCCATTACATTCGCATCACATAAAATCTAATGAAATTTATCTTTCTAAAAATCGTTGAAATCTTAAAGATTATTTTCGCCAATTAGCTGGGTCTTTTGCCAATCATGTAGCATAGAAACCTCTGACTCTTTGATGTAACCCGTCTCGAGAGCTTTCTCTACAACGTGTTCGTAATCGGTGAGGGTGACAAGTTTTACGTCAGCCTCACGGAATGCCTCCTCAGCTACGGGGAAACCATAGGTGTATGAAGCAACCATACCCACAACTTCAAAACCAGCTTCACGAAGAGCTGCAACAGCCTTCAAAGAAGAGCCACCAGTAGAGATAAGGTCTTCTACTACTACTACCTTTGACCCCTCAGGCAATTCACCTTCAATCTGGTTTTTCATACCATGGTCCTTTGGTTTTGGACGAACGTATGCGTATGGCAATGCCAACTCATCAGCAACGAGCATTCCTTGTGCGATAGCACCCGTTGCAACACCAGCTACTGCGGTAGCCTCTGGGAAATTCTCATGGATTGCATGCACTAACTCGAGCTTTACAAACGAACGTACATCGTGGAACGACAAGGTCTTGCGATTGTCACAATAGAATGGTGACTTCCAGCCACTTGCCCATGTGAATGGGTCGTTAGGTTGCAACTTAATAGCTTTTAATTCCGAGCAGTTTGCCTGCAAAGACTTTCTTTAAATCTTCCATCTTGATAGTTTATGGTTATATATTAACTGCAAACTTACACATTTTTTTCCGAGATTGAGAGATAAAAGTATGATAAAAAGAATGGAGGGTTTAACTTTAAAATACAACTTAGTTTTACAAATGCAAGAAAAAAACTTCAAGTAGAATTCTACACCCTATTTCCTCGATATTGCCTTTTATTTTTATAATAAGTAATGTTTAAAAATCTCACAAGAAATAACAACTGCGTAATTAAGAGTTAATCTACAGGAATACACGATATA
>BNJT01001499.1_pt1 | contig 108167 bp, 155 predicted proteins | sample 8540491 | NCBI WGS metagenome assembly BNJT01 (sample SAMD00202455, study PRJDB9452) | human saliva metagenome | host: Homo sapiens
GAGGCGCGAACCACTATAGGTTACTACCACCGACCACTATTGGTTGACTCGTGAACCACTATAGGTTTGCATCCCGTACCACTATTGGTTTGTACTACGAACGAGTAGTGGTTTGCATCCCTCCTCCGCAAGCTGGCATTCTACCGCACCTCTGCCTCCGCCGTACTCCCCGCCGAAAGGGCTAACTTTGACAGCAAAGATGCTCCGTTTAAGGCCCGCCTCACATAGTAATAAGCTCAGCAAGCTATAAAGCTCAATAGTAATAGTCTCATGTATCTCCTTAGGCATAGTCTTCGTCTACTCGTGCTGCTACTGACACTCAGTTTAGGTGTCGGTGGTCAGCTGTTTGGTCAGTACTATCCTGTTCATGCGACTATTCAGTGGCCCTCCCGCAGAGTCCGCACTTAGTGGACTATTATTCCCGGCAGTCGTGATCGTCTTATCATCACGCTCGCATAACCGAGATCTTCAGCAGCCGTTACTTCTGGCTCGCTTTGCGTTTGCAGATCAAGAGTAATGGCTTCCTAGCCCAGACCCGCGAGGAGCTGTCGTATCCTCAGCTGGAGCTTATGGCGGGTGTACCAACGCGTCTGACGGCAACAGACCTGATGCCTTACCTTCGTCCGGAGAGCCTGCTTATCAATGGTCGTCTGCGTAATGGTCAGTTCCCGACAGGCTTTACAGAGATTTCTGTACAGGTGGTCGACTACTATAGCCAGCAAGTCCTCTCGTCTTGGCACACGGCTCGCGCTTATCTGGACAGTAAGCAGCCGCCAATGCTGAACCTCCCCCAGCGTGATGAGCAAGTGGCCCTATCGTGATCCCGCTCTTCATCCGCTTCCAGTGGTATCCTCGTCATCAAGGGTTGGCAGGGACGGAGTATGAGTTTGTCCTCAAGGAGCTCCCCCGATAATGGCGCTCGCCCTCAGGCCGCCTTCGCCTATGGTAACGAGATCTACCGCACTCGCACGCGTCATACGACGCTCAACTATACTCACCCTAGAGCCGATTCTCTTGCTCAATCGACGCTACGCCCTGGCAGGTGCAGGCTATCGCTCGTGATGGTGTAGATGAGCTCAGGTCTGTTTGAGCATGGGGGCTTCAGCGAAATATACCGGTTCACACTCAATGAGAACTGCCCCGTTCCCACGGGGCTGAAGGCAGATCCCCGCTATGCTAAGGTGGACTTCTCGTGGAATAGAGTCGTCGGTGCCACAGGCTATATGCTGGCCTGTCGCCCGAAGACGAGCAAGGATATCTACGAATGGAGTGAGGTGCAGTCCTACGGCGAGCGAACGACGCTTGCCCAGCTGAAGCCCGGCTGGACCTACGAATGGCGTGTGGGCACGCTCTGCACGGGCGATAAGCCCTATCTACTCGGCTATTCAGGAGGTAACGCTACCCTAAGAGTAACGTAGACCTTCTGCGCGACTGTGGTAAGGAGCCACCACGCCCTCAACCTCAGTCCCTGATCCCCGCCTTAGATATTCAAGTGGGGATACGGTTACCATTGGTGGTGACTATCCGATGGTGATTACCCAGCTCCAGGGGCTTGGTGATGGCTGGTACTCGGTCGTGGCACGACACGACTCAGCTCTATCATCGAGCTCGCCACGAGTGGCCCTTCGCTTTGATCGCCTTCGTATCAATATCGAGAAGTGTCAGATCGATGGGCTTGTCGAGGCTATCTACGCAGATCAGCCTGGCGGTATTGCCGATCTTCGACAAGATCGATGATGGGGGTAAGAGAGTCCAGCCAAGTAAGCTACGCATCAGAGAGCGTAGGTAGACTTCGCCCTCGGGAGATGCCCTGAGATGAGCTTCGACCCCGAGACCGGAGAGCTGAGGTGACTCGATGCTGAGGGCAAGCCACAGCGTATTAAGCTCGACCTTCCCGAGGGAGGGGCGTCTGCTTCGGCCTTCCCAATGATCATCACCGACAGTAAGGGCGATAGCTATCAGCTTAGCCCAGACGAGTCGTCTGAGGTGAGTCGTAGTGGGCAGCATCAGGGACCCTCATCAACGGAAGGACGCGTAGGCACGAAGCAAGGCATTAAGGTAGAGCGTGTAGAGCGGATTGGCTCTTTTGATGCGAGCCGCTTAGCTCATGGTATAGGCACAGTTCGCTTTGAGCCATCAGCACAGGCACGCTATGCCTTTTGACAGCGGCACTGAGTCCTGGTACCAGCGCTCCGTCAAGCTGGACGAATACTACAAGCCTTTGCTAAGGGCTATATCGCTCCCTGGAAGCTCATCCCCGTGGGTGAGCAGGATGTCGTCATGCACGCTACGAAGGGAAGAAGACGATTGACCTGAGCCGTGTTCGCTTTGCTACGTCTCCCAATAGTCCTGCACTGCCAGCAGAGCTCCACGAAGAGAGCAAGACCTGAGTCTCAAGCTACCAGCTACGGATGCCCAGAGTAGCTATGATGTCTATGCGGTCTATGAGGGGTGAGGTCATCGGTAAGCTCCGAGTCGTAAGCTATCCGGAAGCAAAGCTATCGTGTGCGTCTCGTATCTGTGAATGGGCAGCGTGTGGTCGATGTCTCAGAGCTAAGTCAGCACCTCAATAAACATCTACCAGCAGGTAGGGGTAGAGTTTAGGCTCTCCGAGACGGATAGTTTCCAAGCAGAGCTATCGAACGGGCATATCAGGCAAGACCTTAAGAAGCTCCGTGACAGCTACGAAGAGCAACACCCACTCGGCAAGGATGAGGTTCATGTGTCTTTGTGCTTAGCTCAGAGCTAAGCAAGTCATCGAAGCTCGAGGATGTAGAGGGCTTAATGCCTCGCAAGAGTCGTTTCGGCTACATCTTTACAGGCAATAGCCCCAATGGGAAAAGCCTTGCCCGTACCCCTAGCCCACGAACTGGGTCATGGCCTCTTCACGCTCCAACATAGCTTTCGACGATGAGTACGGAGGTAAGCAGTCACAGGATGAAAACTGCGAACCTCATGGACTACACGGTGGGGGCGACCAAGCTCGTGGCATTCCAGTGGAATATCATCTCTAACCCAGCTCCATTCACAGCATTAGACAGAGAGAAGGATGCACAGATTAACTGGAGACCAAGCGAGTCCATATAGCAACAAAGCTTCTGAACGCTTGGCTAGAAGCTCTGTTTTGCTCCTAATGGACGCTTATTCCTTCTTCCTAAGGATGCTACGATATTCTCTATCGCCTGTGGTGATGCCTCGCTAGAGCAAGTGCCCTTGGAGCCGTTACTACCTTCACGTGGCAAGAGGAGGTTTATAGAAGTAACTACGACACTAATCATGAGGAGTTCTTCACTATATAGGAATGATAGGGGAGAGCCATTTGCCCCTGAGTGGGTTGAGTCAGGTACTCCGTCTGAGCTACGTTTTGATTACGACAAATGCTTGCTGTTCATAGATGGTGAGAGCTTCCCTATTGATTGCTCTAGCTGTGCTCAGTCTCGCGTTCAGATTAACTCTTCTATAATTGAGATTAGCAAAGCTACTGAGGGTCTGCTTCGATATGCTATTGACCTGAGACATAAGGAAGGTAAGACCATTGAGGATAATCGGCTTTTCTTCAAACAAGGAGGTCATCTCATTGCTTAAAAGCGGAAGTTGTCAAGGCTCTAAGTAAGACTCCCAATCAAAAAGCATCTCAATCCGAGTCTACAGGATAAGCTACAGGCCTATGAGCAGATTAATGGCAGACGCTTTGTCGTAGTTACCTGTTCCATCCCTTATGTAAGTAAATCTGTTGAGGAATGGAGTGCCTTAGCGTCAAGAGTCTTTAATGAATCAGGCTTAGGGATAAGGATATCCTTATTACGATTCCTTATATGACACTTCCTGGTCTGGTGCGGGGATCTGGATCGACCTTCTATATGCCTGGCGTCGCACAGGGTACTCAAGCCGTGATAGCTCCACTCTCAGGACGCTTTGACAACTCCAAGTATCCGGCTGGCAGGAATCAGGCTGGGATGGAAGATTTTTATCCTCGAGGTCTTCCGTCAGACTCGTAAAAAAAGGTTACCCTCTATAAGGGGATATTTCTCAGCATCTCGTTCTATTACCGTGGTTGCAGACCACAAGGGCGGGAAGGAACTTAGTGGCTATCCTTATAATAGGGGTTATCATCCCATATATCCAGAAGGGCAGCGACCAGTTGATTAATGTTGTCCAGACATACCAAACAAGAGAGCGTATTAGGTTAAAAGACTCTTGGTGCCACTGATGGGAAACATTACGCCACAGGGTTATGGGCATGATGATAATCAAAAATGGCTGGAGCAGAACTACTGGCCAGTATTCTTCAAACTAGCGGAATATGCTGATCAGTTTGATCAGTATGAGCCTCATACAGTATCCGACCCCTATACACTATAGAGAGGGCTTTCTTGATGCTGATAATGGTAAGGGCTGAAGAATTATGAAGCTTTACCTCTTGCAGTATGCCTACGAGAATGTACTTAAGAAGCTTAATCTTAATCTTCGCTCAGGCTTTTTACTTCAAGCAGGAGCATACTCTGACGGATAAGACCGATTGGGTCCCTCACCGTTATGTGGATGAGCCTGTGTATGCAGTACTTGATGGGAGCATCCGTAGCGCTGGCTTTCGTAGGCCTTGATGCTGTTCCAGATGCTTTTAATGTCTTTTATAGTACGATCCGAGGAGATTATACTAATGCCAGCTTTTGCAAGTATATCACTTATACTTCCTGATCGATCTCCTCTAAATCAATTAAGACGGTTGAGGAGTACATCAGCAAACCTCTGTTTGGGCTGATTAAAGATCAAGCTAAGGTAAGCATAGAGCCCTATTAGTAGAGAAGCCATTGAAAGAGGTTCGAAATAGTTGGCTCGTGGGGGCTACAAACGAGGCCTTAGAAAGACTACTAAAGTCTGATACTAGAGGCGCTTTTACGTGTTGTTCCCTCATCGTGATATCGTTGATGCCCAGGAGCTTTTTGATAAGATCAGGGCATCCTAAATTAGCACAACAAGTTGATGCCTTAAGAGTAGTTGTTGACATAAGAAATCATAGAAACTTTAAGGCTTTTTGGGCTGACTGATGAGCTATTAGGAAGAATAGCAAGTACAATCAATACTGATGGTTATGCTCAAATTGTTTCTAATCTCAGGGTACTCATTGATAAGTTTGACCCAAATAAAATCAAAGACTTAGAGCTGTTGGTTAATAACTTGGGACATACGGAATCATCATTTCGTGAAGGAGCGGAATGGACACTACGGTATCTAGCGAATAATGCTGATGAATTTACTGGTGCTTCAAAGATTAGCTTTGAGGTCCTAGAAATACTACCTGACTGGCAGAAGACGTATTGCAGATATGGTTGTAGAGTATCCTAAAAAGAAGTCAGTCTATTACGAGTTTAAGTCAGTGAAAAATCTTACCTCCAAAAGATTTTGTTAAACAATTCTCGAATGATTTAACTAAACCTAACTTTTAAGATGGATAATCTTAAATGGGTGTTTGATGCAAAGAAGATACAGGCAAAAGGATTTGCAAAAAGCTTAGAAATAAGTTAGAGTCGATAATAACTGATGACATGGCCAAAAACTATGGATATGTTGATGCTGATGATATGATTGAAACTTTTATTAGATAAGGTATTTGTAGTAAGATAGATTATGAAGATCAAAGAAGTACGAGAGATCATAAGAGGGGCAAGAAACATACGGAACAGTCCTCTGGGCATTATGTGGTTTCGCGGAGAAAGCACAGAACTGAATAGGGTCGAAGTTTCTAGTAAGATGCTTTTCCTTGAGCCAGGCTTGAGAGGAGGGGTGTTTGCCGCTATGATTCCTGGTGGAGACATCTACGAGATGACGTCCGATGGGATTAAGCTACAGCTACAAGTAGACAAAGCTGTAGGATATCCTATGATAGGAGAACTCCCCCATTTCTATGTTATGATTAAAGCGAGATAAAGAGAAAGGGGAATACATCTACAGATACATTCAAAGATGGGGAGGTGTTATGGACTAGATCATATCCCCTATAGACTCATCGAGCAGTTTTGGGACTATGCCTCCTATGGGGCACCTATAGGAAGACATAAAGAAAGTGCTTGTCAGCTCATCGAGCTCGCTACTGGAGCTGTGCTTTGGGAATTAGACCATCCTGAGGTGCTTATATCTAGCAAAGTTTATCCCTACGAGGATAAGGTCGTTATCGTGTGGTTCCTCCTATGGGGGAGGAAGATAAAGAATCGGGTGTCGTGTGTGGAGGTGCCATCTGGGAAGATTATCTGGGGAAAATCGAGAGCCGAGATAGTACCAAAAAAATATGGAGACGACAAACTAGTATACTTCTGCTCTTCACTATTGGGAGGATGGATATGAGCGTGATGATAGACTCATGAGCTTGCAGAGCTAGACGTATCGGACTGGCGAGCCTTTCAAACGTATACGTATCCCAGGCTATAACACCAATGTACCTATGTCACGACGGTCTACAAAGGACTATCTTTTCTATGGGACACACAGCTATTATTTCCTTCGTTGGGGCTGATTGACTTACGCACGCACGAGATGCTTCCAGAGGTAAAAGATTGACTTTTACATCAGGGATTTTTAACCAAATATCGAGCATCGGCGTACACGAAGGGCAGCTCTACGTGGAGATTCAGACCGAGCTCGACCATAGCGACATCCATGTCTTGGACCTAGACGAGGACGAGTAGCTCATAAGTTTAAGAAACTGAATGCAATATAATTAGCGGTGAACATCAATACTAAGCAACTGCCGAGTCTTCTATTAGCAGTCGGGCTTCTTTTTCCTCTCGTCCTGCCTCAAGGAGGACGGCTGTGCCCATCGCCTCGTCCTTTGAGGTTACGATTGCAGAGGATAAGACTTCTCCGGTGACGGTCAAGCTACAGAATAATAGCTATGGTGCCGACGAGTATGAGTGGACGTTTCGAGGGCGGTGTGCCAGCCAGCTCAGGGATCGAGCTCCCGAGTCTGTAACCTTCACAGAAGTGGGTGAGCATAAGATTCGCTTACGCGTATGGAATGCTGTTGATGAGCGCATCAGCGAGCAAGTTATCCGAGTGGACTCTGCGATGAGTATTGACTTTGACTATGCTATTGCTATCAATGATATTGCTCCAGGGTAGTATCTATCAGCAATAAGAGCCGAGGGGGTAGTCGCTATGAGTGGACTTTTGAGGGAGGTAACCCCAGCTCATCTACAGAGCAATATCCCTCCGCTGTTACTTTTGCAGATGGAGGCATACATCGCATTCATCTCAAGGTCTTCAATGGTAGTCGTTATGAGGAGCAAAGTAAAAGCTTTACGCTACAGCCCGCTATGCAGGCAGACTTCGACTATGAGCCCATTGCCGTAGACCAAGACTGGGAGGCCCCTTTAACGCTACAGACTCGGAACCGAACCAGTGGAGGACTAAGCTATCGTTGGTCTTGCGAGGGAGCTACGATAGATAACGCTACTGCTGAGCACCCTTCGGTGCGTTTTGAGCGGGCTGGTATTTATCGCCTTAGACTGATTGCCAGCAACGGTAAGGAGGATAAGGTTGTTGAGAAGACATTAACGATAAAGCCCAATAGTGGTCTGGTCTTCCAGCAAGACCTTAAGTTCGGCATTAACGAAGCCAAGAATAGTATCGGTTGCTTCTATTCCTCTCGCCTAGGGGGCGTGTTAACCTCTCAGCGTATCGCACAAGAGAATGTAAAGGGCAAGTATTGACTTCGGGTTCTTTGCGTTGAACTCCTCATTCAATTATTGCTATTTCTTCTCTCCACTTGAGGCACGAGCTAACGCTTTTCCCAGCGATCCCCAATGCTATAGCCTCTACCTTCATCAATAGCCCATCAGCTATGGGGTATCCTGGTGAGTAATGATAGCTTTGAAGCTCTTAATAATGCACAAGCTCTTTCTCGATTTACTCAGTGGGCGGAGCCTAGTAGAAGGCACTTCACCAAAGCGCAGACCCCGCACTTCGTCCTGTTTAGAACCTCTGATGGCCGTAGGGGGATTATTAGAGTCAAAGGCTTTGTGGAGGCTGGAGCTCAATCATACATTCTTGCAGATGTCAAGATAGAAAAACGACTAGGAGAATAAGATTATGTTTATGCTACGTACGTCAAGGATATATTTCACCATAGCCTTTTTCTTTACTCTTAGCCATAGCTATGCTGGCGATCTCGCCAAGCTTGAAGGCTCAGAATGTGGACATAGAGGAGGTCATGAGCTTCCGGAAGAAGAAGCCGATCAAGATTAGTGGTAGTATTTCGACCAGTGCCTCCTACTTTTCTGCTAAGCCACAGCAAGCACGGCAAAGCTTTACTTATCAAGTGACGGGGGCAGTTAATATCTCCGTTTATGAGCTCTTCAATATCCCCTTGTCTTTTAATCTCAACAACTACGGCTCTAACTTCAGCTATCCATCTCTTCCTAATCGTCTCAGCCTGCACCCATCATATAAGTGGATCAAGGCACATATTGGCGATGTGTCGATGACCTTTAGCCCTTATACGATGAGTGGGTCATCAGTTTACGGGGTTGGGGCTAGAGCTCACACCTGGGAAGTGGCAAATCTCCGCGATGGGTGGTCGATTATTACGTCGGGTTGACTTCAATCCTGAGTTGCCGAGTATTAGACCTAGCTACGAGCGCTGGGGCTACGGGCTCAAGAGTCGCTATGATGGAGATAAGTTCTTCATTGGAGGTACAGTGTTTACGGCTAAAAGATAAAGCTGGTGTTATCTCTTTTGATGCCGATGCTCTTGGCCTTAGTCCCAAAGCCAACCTTGCATTGGGTATCGAGGGAGGTCTTAGTCTCATCAAGGATCTGCAGTGGTCTTTTTGAGTATGGTCTTAGTCTGATGCAGCAAGACCTCCGCACTAATGCTCGTCAAACTTATCATGCTTTTTAAGACTGAGCTTAGCTATGAACTAGTGGGTAATCATATCGGTCTTGCTTATGAGCGTATTAGTCCAGACTACGAGACTCTAGGTGCTTACTACTTTAATAATGACTACGAGAATTTAACAGTCAATTATAGTCGAAACTTCTTCTCAGATAAACTAAGCCTAGCACTGAGTGGTGGGGTACAGCGAGATGACCTCTCCGGCGACAAGAAAGAAAAGAACAAGCGTTTTGTAGGCTCAGCCAATATCGGCTTTACGCCCAGTGAACGTTTCTCGCTATCGCTGTCGGCATCAAGCTTTCAGGGGCATCGTAATATCAAATCTAGTTTTGACTATATCAATCAGCAGATGCCTTATGAGAATCTTGATACGCTGAACTTTGTACAGCTCAACAACAGTCTTGACCTCAACATGAACTGGCAGGTCAAGCAGAGTGAAGCACAAAACCATAGCCTCTCGGCAAGCTTAGGCTATCAAGAAGGTGCAGATAAACAGGGAAGATATATTATGCCAGGTAAGCTCACTCGCTTTCTTAACCTATCCAGCAACTATAGCGTTGATTTTTCAGCACTCAAGCTTGCTATAAACTTTGGTGTTAATGGGAGTAACAACTATGCTCTTCGTAAGAATATGTTCACTTTTTGGTCCCATGCTTAATCTTAACAAGCGCCTTTTGAAAGATGCGATGAGTATGGGGCTAACATTATCCTATAATCAAACGCGCGATGAAGGGGTACTACAGGCTAGCATATTCAACCTCCGCTATCAAGCGAGTTATCGGTTCCTCAAGCGACATAGCCTAAATGCTAGTTTGTCTTATCAGGGTCGTTCTTTCCATAACCTGCAGACACCCCCAAAATCCTCTATAACGAGTCAAATTGCCTATAGTTTCTCATTCTAGAATATCATTCACCCTATGCACATAAGTACATTCTTTAAAAACTCTTGTCTAGTCATCTTTTGTAGCCTTTTGTGGGCTTGTGAGAAAGAACAACTCCCAGGAGAGATACATCCTCAGACACAAAAATGCCTATCAGAATATAGAGGAGGCTCAGGCTGCTGTCGAAGCTTTGTATCATCTTGGCTATCCTTCTATAGCCCTAGAGGCAGATGCCAACAAAGGTCTCCCCTTAGCTTGGTCTGTTTATCTCTCAAGACTCATTGAGAGTGAAGCTAGTGAGGGCTATTATCCCGATCTACATCAAGGGAAGGTGAGTAGCCCTAAAGTCCAAGAGCTTAGCAAGAAGCTATACACGAGTTATTTCGATGCTATTGAGCAAGCCGATACCATTATAGCACGCATAAATGACAGTCCATCTGTGAATGTCCAAGAGCGGGAGAGACTACAAGGGAGGCTAAGTTTTTTCCGAGCCCTTAATCGCTTTTTCTCTACTTAGAACTTTTTGGAGCTCACCCCTACAACTCGTACCAGCTCAACATCAGGGACAGAAGTAGCTCTTTATTCTTTAGTCATTAAAGATCTTCAAGATGCTATTGCTCGCTTACCCCATAAGACCTTTATAGAGAATAAATCTCGAGTTAGTGCTTTCATAGCTCGAGCTCTTTTGGCGGAAGTTTATATCCAGATGAGTGGGTTGCCACTGCGAGAAAACAAGTGGGCAGAAGCTACCGCTATCTTGAGGCCTATCTTAGCATCAGGAAAGTATCAACTTCTAGGACATGGTCCCAGTGAAGATTTATCTGCCTACAATAAGTTGCGTCAAAAACCCTATGGCTCAAGAGTACCTGCATACTTGGCAGGCAAAAGATGGTAGTTCGAGGTCTATTTTCTCTTTTCCTAGCAAGGCGAAGGGCTGGAGTAATGTGAAGACTACTGTTGCCTTTAATGCTTACGAGCCAAGCAAGCTGCTACAATCATTGTATGCAGAGGAGGATATAAGAGCTAAAGATAGACAGTTTTTTTCACTCCTTTTTTAAAGTTCAGGAAGGTAATAAGACCATCTTTGAAGTCTTTAATCCTGCACCCTACTTTTGGCTCGCTGGAGAGGGAAATAGCCTTTCTGCTCCAAGGGTAAATCAGCTTGGAGTCTATCGCTATGCTGAGATACTTCTGATGTTTTCCGAGGCTCTTTGCCAGTCTGAGGCTACTGTGCGGGAGGAGGCCGTTGATGCCCTTCTAGATGTAAAGTTGAGAGCTATGCCACATTTAAACAGAGAAGAGGAAAAGGCTGAGTTGATGGCTCTGGGCATAGATGCCTTCTTGCAAAAAGTCTGGCTTGAACGCTTCAGGGAGCTCGTCCTAGAGATGAAAATGGGATATGATATAGCTCGTACGGGCTTTTTATCCAAGCAAAGTGCAAGGTAGCACTGAGATAATTTTTATCCCCTCACTGAGGTACATAGTCCGAGTGGTGGAGCACTGCCTCGGAATCTGAGGCTTCCTCTTCCGTTAAGCCCTACTCCTTGATCAGATGTTTGAGCTTAGCATCATTCTTAATTCGCTCGATCTCGCTTTTCGACAAGGCTTAGGATCTCCTGCTTCACGCGCTTATAGTTGGCTTCGATGGTCTCGCTGAGACTATCGGAGCCATCTTCGTTAAGGAACTCCGCGATGATGGGGATAGGTTGGTAAGCCTTGGCTTCGGCTGATACCTTCGCGACATCGACGACAATCTCAGCGTGGAAGATCTTCTGCTCAATGCGCTCATCGAAGTTGTCGATACGGCCCCGACGAACATCCCCTGCGTAAGGTTGCTAATCTTGCTGGCCGGTATCAGGCTATCGAGCTGTGTGGAGATGGAGGTTGACTTGTCGTTTCTGATTGATAGTCATGGACTGCCGTTGCTGTAGAACCTTCCCGAATCGTTCGGAGAGGATCTTGGCAGTCTCACCCACGACCTGGCCGCTGAAGACATTCCCCACGGTGTTCTGAATCACCTTGCTCTCCTTATCGCCGTAGTCACGTGTGAGCTGTGAGAAGTCCTGAAAGCCCTAAACATACAGCGACCTTGTTGGAGCGAGCTGTTGCTGATGAGGTTATCCAGGCCGCGGAAGTAGATGGTTGGTAGCTCGTCGATGATGACGGAGGACTTAAGCTGCTTCTTCTTGTTGATGAGCTTCACGATGCGAGAATTATATAGTCCCAAGAGCCGCAGAGTAGATGTTCTGTCGATCAGGGGTTGTTGCCTCACAACGAGGATCTTGGGCTCACGTGGGTTATTGATGTCGAGGGAGAAGTCATCGCCAGTCATTACCCAGTAGAGTGCAGGGGAGATCATACGAGAGAGTGGGATCTTTGCCGAGGCGATCTGTCCTTGGAGCTGGTCTTGTGCTCCGCCCTTCCCAGGCATCCATAAAGGGGGACAGGTAGTTGGCGAGCTCATCGTAGGCGGTGAGGATGGGGAAGATTTGGGCGTAGGGTCGGTTGAGGAACTCGATGGCGTGGGGGAAGGTGCAGTACTTACCTCCCTGGTAGATCTTGAGGAACCAGATGATGGCCGCCAGCAAGATGATGGGTGACTCGACGAAGAAGTCTCCCTGCTTCTGTATCCATGTCCGGTTCAGGTTCAGCATGATGGTGTAGGCGGACTCGTAGGCATCGGAGATATCCGTCATGAAGGCGGGATTGATGGGATTACAGCGATGCGACTTGCGCGGATCGTCGAAGTTGATGACAAAGAACTGAGGCTTCACCTCATAGGCATCGAGGTGTGTCAAGAGATGGTTGTAGGCGATCTCCGAGAGGTCTGGGAACTTGTAATCGTAGATGTACATGGCGAATCCTTCTCGATCTGCTGTTTGATGTAGTTATTGACGATGGCGAAGGACTTCCCTGAGCCAGGGGTTCCGAGTACCATGGATGCACGGAAGGGATTGACAATGTTGATCCATCCCTTGTGCCATCGTTTCTTGTAGTAGAATCTGGGTGGGTAGGTTCACGGAGTATTCGTTCTCCATCAGGCGTGTCTCCTGCATGAAGCTCTCATTCTCGAGGTTGAAGACGTCGTCCATGAGGTTGTTCTTGAGCAGGCGACTCATCCAAACACCAGCCATGAGGAGGCAGATATATCCCACCGAAAGCGTGAAGATGTAGAGCGAGGCAGCACCTACCTTGCCGATGGGCAAAGCTAATAGCCACCAGTTCAGAAAGAAGAGAACAAAGCCCACAGCGAGCACTGCCCAAATCTTTGGCTAAGTAATGCTCTCCTCTTTGACCCCCTTGGTCCCTGAGACTGGATAGCGCGAGGAAGACGAGGCAGAAGAGTTTCGTCCAGAGGAGGGATGAGAAGAGGCTGGTTGTTCGCTGGAAGTTCATAAGGATCTTGTCCACGATACCGAGTGTGAAGCCCCAGGTGAGGAAGGCTTCATAGCAGAACCAATACGCATTGATAAGGAGGAATATCACGGAGAGCGCTCTCATGAAGTCCATGATCTTCCTGAGAGCCCTGAGGTCGTCTTCTTGTGCCATAGCTATAATCTTGTTGAAGTTAGAGTGGTGGAGCCATTTATTCAGCCTTTTCTTCTCTGAGCCTAAGCTGATGTCGCCTACGGAGCTTGCGCTGCCAGGTTGCTTCCTTCCAATCGTCGTTACCCGTTGTGAGGGAACGTCTCCGATAAACTCATCCAATACCGCCTCTATGGCGGTGCCACTTTCCTCCACAGGAGGGGGATACTTTGGGCTAGGTCCTTCGGTGCTCCCAGGGGGATGATAAGTGGCCATAGAGCTTTTCGTCTAAGAAGCGATTTGACTCAGGAGCTGAGAAGTAGGCTTCAAACCGGTTGGCGGCATATCCCTTTCCTAGTCGTGATCCATTGAGTGCTATACCAAGGTTGTCATCGATGAAGGTGATGCCATAGATACGTCCACCCTCACTTTTTGCGAATGAGGCAGCGTAGTCCCGCTCTTCTTAAGCTTGCTAAGAGTTCTTCCTCCGTCTGGGGAGGGTGCGCATCACGCCCAGTACACGCTGGCGTATCTCGGGGAGGAAGGGCTTAATCCTTTGCTTGACTGTCTCATTTTTGCTCTGGAGAGCAGTGTATCCTACGCCTCTTCCAATCTTAGAGGCGTGCAGGGGCGTGCAGAGCTTTATTCCCCGCCTCGTCTGTCGGGGCGTAGACGAGACCATTGTATTCTCTGCCTCGGTAGGTGTTCTTGACCTCTTCGACAGTCAGCTGGTAGCCCCCTATAATGGCCTTTGAATTCCCCTAAGGAGCAGAAGTGGTAGTGCATTAATACCCCACGCAGAGTTTGGGCGATTTCACTTCGGATATTATCCGAGGTTAAGTTCTCTTGGGAGGTAGGGGAATTTGTCTTCTGCTCCTTGCTGGGTGTACTGGGAATGAGTCCATACTTACGCTCCAAGTGATCGGTGATTCGTTTGCTGCGTCTGTTCTCAAACTTGTCGTTAATCTTCTCTCCATCGCTATTGACACGGAGTGATACGATGTGGATGTGCTCTCGCTCGATGTCGTTATGCTTAAAGACGATGTAGGGCTGCTCGCCATAGCCGAGTGCCTGCATATACTCCCTGAGGCGATTTGTGTAAGCTGTTCATCGGATAGCTTTTTCGTCTGGGTGCGGATTAAGCGAGCAATGAAAGACCACATTCTTCGTGCGACACTTCTTGGGAATAGCTGCCTGCATATCGCTAAGCACTTCTTCCATAGTATAGCCACCTTCAGGATTGGCATACAAGCCCTTCAGCAAGGAGAACGCTCGCTCCTCCGGCATCGACCTTTTTGAAATTATACCCGAGGGCTCCAGCTAGATTTGTTCGAGCTTGAGATCTTAGCAATCATCGCTTCCGGTAGTCTAGGGTTAGGCTGATGGCTTGCTGCTCTAGGGTGATTATTTGCTGGGAGTACTGCTCTAATCGTTGAAGCATTACCTGTGCTGCCTTGACCGAGTGGTAGCTGTTGATAGCCTTTTACTGTTTGGTTATAGAGGATGCCGATCTTATGTATTTTGGGGCCGTCAGCTGGGAGAGTTTCCGGTAGTACTCGACGGCGGATTTATCTACGGTGATGATCTTAAAACTCTCGTCAAGGAGGCGAGCTCGTACGAAGTCTGACTTCGTTTTTGGCTCCTGATTTGATGGAAGAGGGTGATCACTTTCTGCTGATCTTTGGTGCTGGGCAGTCGGGTATCCCATCGGTCCCAGCGTTCAAACTCCTTTCGCTCATAACTCTTGGTGTGTAATTACGACTTCGGAGTGATTCTTCCCTCTTGAGGGCAAGGGTCTTTGTCGGCAAAAACGGAGTTTGTCGGACAAAAGACACACCTTGCCAGTAGAAAGAGTTGATTGAGATGAAGTATCCAGCCCTTTGGGGGCTGTCTCCTTTGGTCATGTTAGACGATGTTTCTATTCCACTGCAAAGTTACGTCCTCATTGTAAGTGGCTTACTATGAGTGTGGTGCCCACTTTATCCTTGTCTTTCCCGCCTCTTCCTTGACTCCCGTAAGGGGGTAAATTAAGCTCTTACTTTGCAGTCAGAGCGAGCGATAGAGCGCTCGAGATATCGATTAATTAATATCTCGAGACCTCGAGATCTCGACATCTCGACATCTCGACATCTCGACATCTCGACATCTCGAGATGCAGTTCTTGCGATAGCTTAAGTGATCTCCCCGCTTATTGTCTCGCTCGTCATGGTAATTAGTTCAGTCCTTAATCGCTTGATATGCAAAGTTCTCGACCTCGACCTTTATATCTCGGTTTCTCCTCACAGAAGGGCGGTGTGGGTAAGAGTACCCTAGCCGAGATCCTCAGCAGTATGCTCTACTATGAGGAGGGTATCTCGCTCTTTGTCGTGGACTGTGATTTGACTCAGGACTCCTTCTTCAAGCTCCGTGAGCGAGAGAAGGGGACGATAGGAGAGGATCCAGCTCTGACGACTTATATGCAGTCTTACTTCCATCAGCTCCAGCGTCGCTCCTACCGTATCATCAAAGCACGGCCTCAGGAGGCACTTGCTCAAGCGGAAGCTCTCGTTGCGAAGCACCCCGAGGAAGGCTACCAGTTGGTTGTCTTTGACTTCCCTGGTCATGCAGGGGACGAGGGAGCTTCTTGAGCTCTCGCTGGAGATGGATTATATCCTCTCGCCCCTGGAGCCTGATATCCAGTCGATGGTTGCCTGCCTGAGCTATGCCAAGAGCATCCAGGACTTGGGTGTCTCGATGCAGACGGCTCGGATTAAGGATATCTGGCTTCTGTGGAATAAGGTGGATCGCCGAGTGCGCAATACGCTTGTCACGCATTACACGCAGCATATCCAGGAGGAGGGGCTTACGCTCGTTCCCCTTCCCTGATTTATATGGCACATCGCTTCTCGCATGAGCTGTCGATGTACGGGGCGCGTGGGGTCTTCCGCTCGACTTACCTCCCGCCTAACAAAAGCCCTTCGATCGGGGACGAACATCGATGAACTAGCAGGGTGGCTTCTCAGTGCCCTCCAGCTCCCCACACCGACGACCGATGGCGACGATTGAAGAGAAGCGCCGTCGCTTGGATGCTAAGCTCCAAGAGATGGCAGAGGATGGAGTGCTCCAAGGTCCTTCGTCCGCTACAGCGGACTTTGATCCCATAGATGAGGAGCGAAGTGTGCCAGAGAAGACGGTGCTACCGGCGCCTCCGATGCAAGTAGCAGCTTTAAGACCTTTTAGAGGAGGTCTCCACGATCGAGGAATACCGTGCGAGGTACTTTGTCCCCTTGCGTATCCGTGAGAAGACCTCCTTTACGATGAATGCCGAGACCTTGGAGATCCTCCGCAGTGTCTTGCAAGACCTCCATGAGCGTGTGTCTATGGTGAGCTATATCGACAACATCATCCGTGAGCACCCTCAGAGCCCACCGCGAGCTCCTCAACCAAGCCAGTGCTAAGCAACGGCGTAAAACGACGATCCCCTTATGATGACAACGATACTGCTCTGTGTGCTCCTGTTGCTGGGCATCGTGTGGCTTACCCTTGGTATCGCCTACAGCTACGAGTGCTGGAGGAGCTTATCCCGCCAAAGGATAGGCCAGCGACAAGAGCCCCAGCAGCGTGTGGAAGAAGCACACGAGCTGGTTGCTAGGGAGTAAGGGCTTGACTACCCATGTTATCCCTTCCTTTCCCGTGTCTTCTGTGGCCGAAGAATCGAAGCTGAATGCGCCTACTTTTGCGGAGCAAAGCGCTGAGGAGGAAGGCGAAGAACCGGTCACGATGTCGAACGTCGAAGCTGAGCGCCTAGAAGATGAAGAGCTGGATGTGGACTACATAATGGAGGTGATCGATGAGGAGGAAGTCCTTCGAGAGGAGCTGGAGTGGGAAGCTGATAGCAGCGCTGAGCTCACTTCTACGAGCGTTCTTTCCCGTGACCTCCTTCGCCTAAGTCAGTGGAGCCAGAAGGATGATCTTCTTGATGAAGAAGCACCCGATACGGTCTCCTCGTCGCTCCAAAGTCTTCGGGGGACTGACCTCCTAGCGCAGTATCAAGCGGAGCTCCCTAAGGCAGGAAGCTGTACACAAGAAGCTCCTTCAGGCTATCCGAGAGGCGGAGTCTGAGACGGAAGAGGACGCACCGCTTCCTCCAAGTCAAAATACCAGAGCTGACATGCAAGGGCTCGACTATTACCTGTGATTCCCGTATAGCAATCATTCATGATCCTAGAATATGAACACAAAGAAACTTTCTCTCCTGCTACTTGCCATCTTCCTTACACCCGTCGTAGCGGATGCCCAAGGCAATGGTATGGCAGGTATCAACGAAGCGACCAAGATGGTGACGAGCTACTTTGATCCAGGCACGAAACTGATCTATGCCATCGGAGCTGTGGTAGGGCTCATCAGGGGCATCAAGGTCTACAACAAGTTCTCCTCAGGGTGACCCAGATACGAGTAAGACAGCGGCCTCTTGGTTTGGTGCCTGTATCTTCCTCATCGTGGCGGCTACGATCCTGCGTTCCTTCTTCTTGTAGGCCATGGCCAGCTGGGAAATCAATAAAGGCGTAGGACGCACGGTGGAGTTTAAGGGGCTGAAAGCGCAGTACCTCTTCTTCTTTGCAGGAGGCTTGCTGGCGACCTTCATCGTGGTGGTCGTGCTCTACCTCCCTTGGCGTCAGTCAGCTGCTCTGCCTCGGCATAGGCGTATTGGGTGCCCTCACTTCTGGTGTGGCAAACCTTCTCTATGAACCGCAAGTATGGTGAGCATGGACTGATGAAGCGGGGGGCCCTACGCTCTCATCCCCGTTACTTAGCTAATCGCCGTAGCGTCCTACACTTATTCCACCAGCTCAAATCATCCAGAAGATGAGACACAAGAGCAAGACCTGTAGCTTGGAGGCCAAGTTCCCTCTGCTTGCTATTGAGCAAGGTTGCTTGATCAGTAAGGATGCCGATATCACGGTAGCCTTTCGGGTGGAGCTACCTGAGCTCTTCACCGTGACCTCGGCGGAGTATGAAGCGATACACTCGGCATGGCATAAGGCCATCAAGGTGCTTCCTAACTTCAGCATCGTACATAAGCAAGACTGGTTCATCAGCGAGGAGTATCAGGGTAGGCTCTCAGAGGGAGAGCTTAGCTTTCTCGCACGCTCCTCGGAGCGCCACTTCAATGAGCGTCCTTATCTCAAGCACTCGGTCTATCTCTTCCCTAACGAAGAGTAATAGAAAACGTATGGCTCAGCAGAGCAACTTCTCTGTGCTCTGCCGAGGGCGTCTTGTCCCGAAGGAGATCGAAGATAAAGAAGCCGTCATTAAGTTCATGGAGGCGGTGGACCAGTTTGAGCGCATCATCAATGACACGCTGCTCCTTCGTCTGGAGCGTATGACGGAGGATGAGCTTGTGGGGACGGAAGACACTCCTGGGCTTTTAGATCGCTACTTCAGCCTCTCGGAGGAGGGGCATGCTTCGCTTGAAGATATTCAGCTCGGAGCGGACCTTGTCCGTATCGGGGATCACCGACTTTGCTTGCATACGCTTAGTGATACGGAGGATCTTCCGACGCGTGTCAGTACCGATGGCCGCTATGAGCGGCTATCCACTGATCGCAGTGACTGTCGTCTGAGCTTTGCCTCGCCTGTGGGCTTGCTCCTTTCCTGCAACCATATCTACAATCAGTACCTCTTCATTGAGGATAGTGATGCAACCCCTTGAGCGCTTTGAGAAGCAGGCGAGAAACATGCACTCTTTGGCACGCTATAGTCGAAGCAATCAGATCAACGAGGAGTGGATACAGGAGTACCTCAATATAGCCCACTCTCAGGGCTTGACCTCCATTCGTGCCCACTTCAATGTGCTAGCGTGGAGCAGTGAGGCGGATCAGCTCCGCCAGATCAAGAACGATGTTGGCTCCGCTTTGGCTCTGATGGAGTGTAAGCCACGGCACAATACCATCGATACGGCGACGCTCTATTGGGCAGGCATTCCAGGAATGCTGCAGACTTCCCCTCAGAGGAGAGTTTCTACACCTTCATCGAGCCAGCCCTTTGCTTCTTCACGGCCGAGACGAACTATAAGGATTCGCTCTCTCCCTTTGGTATCAAGATGGCTGACCGCCTGTCTGGGAAGCCAATTCATCTAGATATCTCTGACCTTCCGATGAAGAAGGGCATCATCACCAACCGCAATAAATTCATCCTTGGTCCCTCGGGTAGTGGCAAGAGCTTTTTCACGAATCACATGGTGCGGCAGTACTATGAGCAGGGCGCACATGTCTTGCTCGTTGATACGGGTAACTCGTACCAAGGCTTATGCGAACTCATACACCGCAAGACCAAGGGGGATGATGGGGTGTACTTCACTTACTCGGATGAGCGGCCCATCTCTTTCAATCCATTCTACACCGATGACTATGTCTTCGATGTAGAGAAGCGCGAGACATCTGTACGCTACTGCTTACCCTTTGGAAGTCTTCTGAGGAGCGGATTACTAAGACGGAGGCAGGTGAATTAGGCTCGGCGGTCAATGCCTATATCGAGCTTCTGAAGGCTGATCATCGTGTTGTACCCTGCTTCAACACCTTCTATGAGTACTTGAGAGATGTATATCGAGAGGATATGAAGCAGCGGGAGATCCAGGTCACGCTCTCAGACTTCAATATCAATAACCTGCTTACGACGCTTAAGCAGTACTACCGAGGAGGGCGCTATGACTTCCTGCTGAACTCGGATAAGAATATCGATCTCTTGTCTAAGCGCTTCATCGTCTTTGAGATTGACCAGGTGAAGGACAACAAAGATCTCTTCCCTGTGGTGACCATCATCATTATGGAAGCCTTCATCAATAAGATGCGTCGCTTGAAGGGTATTCGCAAGATGATCCTCATCGAGGAGGCATGGAAGGCGATTGCTTCGGCCAATATGGCGGACTACATCAAGTACCCTCTACAAGACGGTGCGCAAGTACTTTGGTGAGGCTATTGTCGTGACGCAGGAGGTGGACGACATCATTCAGTCGCCAATCGTCAAGGAGAGTATCATCAACAACTCGGACTGTAAGATCCTCTTGGATCAGCGCAAGTACATGACCAAGTTCGATGGCATACAGGCGATGCTTGGCTTATCGGACAAGGAGAAGAGCCAAATCCTTTCCATCAATCAGAGTAATGATCCCCAGCGCCTCTACAAGGAGGTCTGGATTGGTTTAGGAGGGATGCAGTCGGCTGTCTATGCCACGGAGGTTTCCCTAGAGGAGTACCTCACCCTATACAACTGAGGAGACCGAGAAGCTGGAGGTGCTCCAGCAGGCCGAGCGTCTTGGGGGCGATATTGAGGGTGCGATACGCCTCCTTGCTCAAGAAAAAAACGGCAGAAGAAATAACCAGCTAAAACAACAGAAACAATGAAGAAGTACCTTTTTATGGCTCTCTTCGGATGGAGCCTTTTCACGCTACGAGCCCATGCTCAGTGGGTGGTGAGTGATCCCATGAACTTTGCTGGCAATATTGCTAATACAGTCAAAGAGATTGCCACGGCGGGTAAGACCGTCAAGAATACGTTGTCTGGCTTCAAAGAGATTGAGAAGCTCTACAATGACACGAAGAAGTACTACGATGCCCTGAAGAAGGTCAATAATCTGATCAGGGGATGCCTATAAGGTCAAGGAGTGTGTCTTGATGGTAGGTGAGATCTCAGAGATCTATGTCAAGTCCTACAAGCGCATGCTACAGGATAAGAACTTCAGACCCTCCGAGCTGGCTGCCATCGCCTCCGGCTACACGAAGCTTCTGGAGCAAAGCGGGAGAGCCTCAAGGAACTCAAGTCTGTCGCAGGGAGCAATGTCTTCTCGATGAATGACAGTGAACGTATGCAGATGATCGATCGCATCTATACGACGCTCCGAGAGTATCGTTCGCTCGTGTCATACTACACACAGAAGAACATCTCGGTCAGCTATGTGCGTGCCCGAGCTAAGGGGGATCTCTCAGCTGTTCGTAGTCTGTATGGCAGTGATGTAAGTCGTTACTGGTAGGGAAGGGGCTTATGGACTTTACGAGTTTGCACGAGCTGCTCCGCTCGACCTATCAGGAGATGCTACCCCTGGCAGGCGAGATGACGGGGATTGCTAAAGGTGTTGCTGGCCTGGGTGCTCTCTTCTATATGGCCCTTCGAGTATGGTCCTCTCTTGCTCGCGCAGAGCCTGTGGATGTCTATCCTCTCCTTCGTCCCTTTGTCCTTGGCTTCTGCATCATGTTCTTCCCTACGGTGGTTCTTGGGACGATGAATACCGTTCTATCTCCCATCGTGCAGGGAACGGAGTCTATGGTCCATAAGCAGGAGGGGACGCTTGCCGAGCTTACGGCCAAGCGAGATAAGCTCAAGGAAGAAGCCTATCTCCGTAATCCTGAGACTGCTTACCTGGTCTCCAATGAGAAGTTCGATCAGAAGATCGAGGAGATGGGGAATTATCGGGCCCCGAGGATGCCATCACTATCGCGGGGATGTATGCTGAGCGCGCAGCGTATCAGACGAAGCAGTGGTTTATGAACCTGATTCATGATCTGATGGAGCTCCTTTTTCATGCCGCCGGCTTGATCATCGATACGCTACGCACCTTCATCTTGATCGTCCTCTCCATCCTGGGTCCTGTGGTCTTCGGTATCGCTGTGTGGGATGGCTTGTCGGGCTCTTTGACGGCGTGGTTCTCTCGCTACATCTCGGTGTATCTCTGGCTGCCCGTCAGTTCCATCCTTACGGCTCTGCTTACGAAGATCCAGGTCTTGATGATCCAGAAGGACATCTCCGCCCTGAGCGATCCCAACTACCTGCCTGACTCAGGCTCGTGGTATTACATCGTCTTCTTCCTCATTGGCATTGTGGGCTACTTCTGTGTACCTACGGTTGCTGGGTGGATCATTGAAGCCGGAGGCGGTATCGGCTCCTATGGGCGCAATGTCAATCAGGTGGCTCAGCGTGGGATGCAGGGGGCTTATGCTGGAGGTAAGGCCGCGGCTGCAGGAGCAGGTGCCAGCATAGGCAACCTTGGTGGCCGCATCAGGGTGCTTTAATCAAAGGCTAGTAACACCAGAGAGAAGTATACACTATGGAATTTCAATCATTAAAGAATATCGAGACGGCATTCCGTCAGATCCGTCTCTACCTCCTCCTCTTTGCCTTGCTCTGTGCTGGAGTCTGTGGCTATGCCCTCTATAGTTCCTACCGCTTTGCCGAAAGGCAGCGTGAGAAGATCTATGTCTTAGATCAAGGTAAGAGTCTGATGCTGGCGCTTAGCCAAGATGCCTCGCGTAATCGCCCTGTGGAGGCTAGGGGAGCATGTCCGTCGCTTTCATGAGCTCTTCTTCAGTATCGCCCCCGATAAGGATGCTATCGAGGAGAATATGTCTCGTGCCTTTGCTCTCTGTGATAAGTCAGCCTTCGATTATTACAAGGACCTAGCGGAGCAGGGCTACTACAACAGGGCGATCTCGGGCAATGTCAATCAGCGTATTGTGATCGACTCGATCCACTGCAACTTTGAGAGCTATCCTTATGAGGTGACGACCTACGCCAGGCAGTTCATCTTAAGGCAGAGTAATGTCACCGAGCGAAGCCTGGTGACGAGCTGTACGCTACAGAACTCTGTCCGCTCGGATGATAACCCACAGGGCTTTCTGATGGAGCACTTCCTTGTACGTGAGAACCAAGATCTGCGGAGCTATAAACGCTAAGACCATGTCTACTCGCTTTTTCCCTCTATCGCTACTATCTCGGGGTGCACTACTGGCTTCGGGCTTACTGTGATCGGCTTAGTCCTAAGGCTCGTCGATATGTGGTCTACGGTATCAGTGTGCTCTACCCTAGCCTGCTCCCTTACTATGATAGCCCAGGTGCTCTTCCCTCGGAAGGCGGCACAGCAGCCTCCTATCCCTGAGTATCAGCATCTGGATGTCCCTCTCCGTCCTTCTCGGCTGGATAGCCTCGGGCGTGAACTCTCGAAAATTACTCATCAAACGATAGCACACTATGGATAAGAAACAGCAAGAACAGCTCCGCAAAGGGCTCGTCTTTGGAGGGCTGGGGCTCATCTGCGCCCTCTCCCTTTGGTTCATCTTTGCTCCCTCGGATAAGGATAAAGCCGCAGAGCAAGAGGGTCTCAATAAGGATATCCCTGAGGCAACAGTGCGCCAGCTCACCGATAACAAGCTCAAGAGCTATGAGCTGGGCGACAAGTCGGCTTCAGAGAGTGAGACGCAAGCTGAGATTGGGCGCCTCTCGGATTACTTTTGCAGAGGAACCCACCTCCCTTGATGCACAAGGGCAGGGGCAGCCATCCTCAACGAAGATTGAGGGCTCCCTTCAGCGCTATGAGGAGAATAAGCGCCTCTTGAGCTCCTTCTATGCCACGGATCCTAATGCCGAAGAGCGTGAAGCTTTGCGAGCAGAGAACGAAGATCTCCGTGAAGCTCTACGTAGGAAAGAGAGCGAAGCGGATGATGAGGAGGAAAAGCAGCTCCGCCTGATGGAGCGAAGCTATCAGATGGCCTCAAAATACCTACCCAAGGGCGGGAGCTTCCAGCTAAAAGCCTTTCTTCGAGCAGAAGAGCGCACCTCGTAGAGCCAGAGGCAGGGAGCGCTCTTCAAGAGCCCAGGATGGAGGTCCTTGCAGAGCAAAAAGCACATGGTCTCTAGCCTAGCTCAGCCCATGGCCGATTCGACCTTCATGCAAGAGTACGGGAGCAAGGAGCGTCATCTAGGCTTTCACTCGGCGCTTGCTCAGCCCTCTTCCGTCCAGCGCAACACGCTACCCGTGGTGGTCGATCATACGACGACACTACGGGAGGGAGACTATGTGACCTTGCGCCTCTTAGAGTCCGCCCATATCGGCGAGCTACGTATCCCAGGACAGAGCTTGCTGATAGCTCAAGCTAAGCTCGGAGGGAATCGCCTGCAGCTCCTCGTTAAGAGCATCGAGATCGGTGGGCGGATTATCCCCGTCAAGCTCTCGGCCTATGATCTTGATGGGCAGGGAGGGATCTATATCCCAGGGGGCAGAGCAGGTCTCTGCCCTGAAGGAGGTGAGGGGCGAACATAGGGGGGCTCGGTAGGCACTTCCTTCACCTTTGCGAGCTCGGCAAAAGATCAGATCATCTCCGAGGCAGCTCGTGGCGTGATGCAGGGTGCAAGCCAGCTCCTTCAGAAGAAGCTCCGTACTCTTCAAGTTACCCTCAAAGGTGGCTATCGTCTCTTTTTAGTTTCCAGTAAGTAAACAGCAAAAAGCACTATAACAATGAAGCAATGGATTCTTTCCGCCCTGCTCTTCGGGGCGAGTATGACTACCGCCCTTGCTCAGACTGCAACAGATAGTCTGAGAGCTCAGACGGGCTATCGTCCCCTTTCCACGGGCGATCTCTATCAAGGGATGAGTAAGACCATCCCCACGGGGCGTGTGGTCTTGCCCTATGGTCTTGAGGTCACCTTTGACAAGACCTCGCACCTGATCTTTCCCTCCGCTATCCGCTACGTAGATCTCGGGAGCAACAAGCTCATCGCAGGGAAAGCGGAGGATGCGGAGAACGTCCTGCGTGTCAAGGCCGCCGTGCGTGACTTTGAGACGGAGACGAACATGAGTGTCATCTGTGAGGATGGCTCCTTCTATGCCTTCAATGTGAAGTATGCCGAAGAGCCCGAGAAGCTCAGTATCGAGATGGCCGACTTCTTGTCAAGCACGGAGGGTAGGCTACCGAGCAATCGTGCCGACATCTACTTCAAGGAGCTGGGGAGTGAGTCGCCCATCTTGGTAAAGTTGATGATGAAGACCATCCATCAGAATGATGAGCGGACGGTCAAACACATCGGGGTGCGCCAGTTTGGGATCCGCTTCCTCCTTCGTGGCCTCTATGCACACAACGGCTTACTCTACCTACATACCCGCATCAACAATGAGACGAACCTTCCTTACTCGGTGGACTTCATCAGCTTCAAGGTCGTCGATAAGAAGGTGGCTCGACGTACGGCCATCCAGGAGCAGGTTCTGCAACCGCTACGAGCCTACCACGAGGTGACTCGGGTGCGAGCGGAAGGATGCGAGCGCACGATCTTCGTGCTCGAGCAGTTTACCCTCTCGGAGGACAAACAGCTTGAGGTAAGGCTTTACGAACGAGGTGGCGGACGCACGCTTGCCTTCTACCTCGATGAGGAAGACCTTCTTCTTGCCAGAAAGATTGACAACCTTAAGCTCAAGTGGTAAGCCCTATGAAGAAGTTGTGTTTACTCCTCGCTTGTGCTCTCTGTGGATTCATCTCTGCAAACGCGCAGCGATCTCATCCCCAGACAACAAGGGATTGAGATCATCGCGTCCGTGCCACTTATCAAAGGGAGAAGGTATTTAGCAAAAGAGCAGTGGGGTGTTGGCGTATCGCTTACGAAGTGTCTCAAGCGAGCTAGCTATGCCTTCCTCTTGGCTGAATACGAAGAGCAGCGACTCGCGTATCGTGACTATAAAGTTCCGATGCGTGATGTGCTTCTACAAGTGGGCTATATGCAGCCTATTCTCTCGGATAGGGGCAAGAACATCTTTACCTACCTAGGGCTCTCCGCCCTCGGGGGCTATGAGGAAGTCAATGAGGGGCAGATGCTCCTTCCCTGATGGGAGCGACGCTTCTTGACCGCTCACGTCTCGTCTATGGTGGGGCGGTGCATATCTCCATTGAGTGCTTCCTTTCGGATAGGCTGCTCCTCGTCCTCAAGGCCCAGGGGCGACTGCTCCTGGGCTCTGATCTGCATCGCTTTCGTCCCGCCCTTGCCTTGGGACTGCGCTTTAACCTATAGACAGAAGACGAACAATGAAAAAGAAACTTGTGAATATGCTGTGGGCTGTGGGGCTACTTACCGTAGTGAGCCTTTGTCTCCCTGCTTGTGACCGCGAGCTGGAGGTACAGCAAGCTTATGACTTCACGCTGGAGACGATGCCCGTCCAGAAGGACCTCCGCAGGGGCGAAACGGCTGAGATACGATGCTCCCTCAAACGAGCTGGTCGCTTTGCTGGAGCCCGCTATACCCTTCGCTACTTCCAAAGCGAGGGTAAGGGGATGCTGAGGCTGGATAGAGGCGCAGCACTCAAGCCTAAATGACCGATATCCCCTGGTGAGGGAGGAATTTCGCCTGTACTACACCTCGCAGTCAACTGATCGACAGACCATCGACGTATACATAGAGGACAACTTCGGCAAGGTGCAACAGCTGACCTTCGCTTTCAACAATAAGAAGGTAGAGGACGATAAATATCCACTGATAGATAGAAGTATTAGATATGTGACAAGGTGAAAATGAGTGAAGTACTGTATCTTTGCCATTGCAAAGAAATAGGCTTATTATGAGTTTAGATATCGACTCCCTTAAGAAGATTGTGAAGAGCTTAGACGCTTTTCATATCCGAATATCAAGATAAAGTGTCAGAGCAAAAATGCAGACTCTGTTATCAAAGACTTTCAACAAAACTGGAAAGAGGTCATTCCATATCGTTATCTTGATGATCCCGCTGAAGAGCCTTTAGGTGTGAAGTATGGTAGAGCTTTACTCCTTTATTCTGCGGCTGTCTGTCATTTAGATAAGGTCTCAGATAGAGACATTAATATTATGTCAACATATATAGAGGAGTTTAATAAGTGCGATGAAACAAAATATTGTTTCTCTTTGAAAGCTTCTCTATTTGGAAATTTAGGCCTATGTTGGCATCGACTTGATGAAGAAGAAAAAGCGATTATTGCTTTTAAGAACCATCTATACTATCTGTTGCTACCAAGTTCTCATACATCATATAGTCTTATCGCCTACAAATATAGACCCTATACTGATTTCCTTATCAAATCATTGGAAGACGAAACGATTGGATTAACCTCTCCGATCACTTTTAATGATCCTTTTGATTGTCCCATAATAGAGTTGCTTAACAATGATGACAAAGTATCGGGTCTAATTAGACAAGCATATAATGATTGTTTGAAAATAGCATGCTTTTCTTCTAACTTTAAACTACCATATCCTGACCATGAAAAACGGTGAGGTAATACAGGAGGAGAAGCAGAAAGGAGGTATGCCAGAGTATTGTAACGAGCTAATGTGGGCTCATTATGCCAATTGTCACCAAGGAGTCTGCATTAAATATCATTTTCCGTGCTCATTAACTCAACCGGATAGAGGGAAAGACGGAGTTCTATGTTATTTTAAGGATGTAAGTTACTCAAGTCAAGACTTGCTTCAGTATTCGGAAAGAGATTCGATTAATTTATACGATGCATTCTTTTTTTGAAAAGGAGAGAAATGGAAGTATGAAAATGAGTTGCGTTTTTCTCTACTTTGATATAGAAGGGAGACATGGGTTTCATTCGATTTCTGCCAAAAAAACTGTATTGAGGCGGTATATTTTTGGGTTGAAATGCCCTCAAGATCATAGGGATAAAGTGAGAGAAATTCTAAAAGATAGGATTCATGAAAAAAATAGATCTGGACGGGAGCAGAACCCGGTATCCTATTAAATTCTATGAAATGGTTATAGATAAACAACATTTTTGGTCAAGTAGAAGCAAGAGAATTGCCCCCTTTTAGGAAGCAAAAAAATTATCGATAATAAAAAAAGGATTTGTCTTTTTTCTTAGGCGAATTTTTGAGCTGTATCGTCAGGTGAACCTAAGTGGTCCTTCCTGTGACTTTCTTTTGGCTCCTTTTTTCTTTGAGGTGCCAGCTCGGTTTAAAGACAAGAAAAAGAAGTCCCAAAGTGATTTGTTTAATCGCTTCGGGGCTTTTTGTTTTTAGGGACAGGTTTTAGGCTATACGGCTTTGTATCTGTTTCATGTTCTGATTCAGGAGTTCAATGATGCGCTCGTGATACTCGGTATTTTTGATTCATCAAGCCTCGGCACTGCAGGACTTCCATTGTTTCTAAGGACAGCTCGATGGTCTCTATCCGCTTGCCCGGCAATAGAGGCGAGAGAATGAGGCTCTTCTCCTTGAGGTGATACTCATTGGTGAATACGCAATGGTGTAGAGCTTGTCCTTCCTCTATATACTCCTGTACGCTCTCCAGCACTCGGATTTGGATGGTGCCATCAGTGAAGGTAATTCCAAAGAATGGGGCTTTGAGTTTTTGAAATCGCGCTTCATCCTCCAGCGCCTTCTGTCGTTTATGCTCTTCTTGTTCTCTCTCTTGTCGGGCCCGCAACTTTCGGAGGATCTCATTGTGGGCTTGCTGTAGAGTCCTCGGGGCAAACGTAGTAGGGCGTTGTGCGTATCTCGCTCAAGCCTTATGAGCATATCAATGTAGTCGCACCATAGGGCGATGTCTGTAATGTCATAGCTCCTTCGGAGTGTGATTTTTGTAGGCTGGCCAATAGGCTTCCCAATTCTTTGGGCGGCTGAGGAAGTAGCGTAGATGCTCGGTGCGTCCAGCTTTCAGTATGGTCTCAGCTCTGCTGTCCGTGAGGAGGGCTGGGATAAGGCTCGTAGGAGCGATGTCATAGCACTTGCCTTCAAAGCCATTCCTCTTTAGGGTATCGCTTAGCTTAACCTTAGGGCATAGAGGGCAACGTGCAACGAAGCGATAGGCTTCGCTGTCACGACGAATAGCCATAGGGCGAATAGTAGGCAAAGCTATCTATATAATGCCCCATCGTTCGCTGTACGGCGACAATAGACTGCCTGCCACGCTCATCCCACCAATACTGACCAATCTCCATAACGGAGGAGCTGGCTTGGTAGCCTTTCTCCATACCCGCAATAAGCAAGTACATACGTAAGACTTGATACCCTCCCGAAGTAGTCAGTACTGTGAAATACTGCCGTTGCTTTAACTTCCTCGCCCTTGTCGTTATGACCTCTAAGCCTGCTCCCACACTGGGGGCAGGTGCAATGCTCGGTAGGCTCAATCATTTGCCACGAATGCCCACAATCCATACAAGTGGATTTGCCCTTGGGTAGGCGATAGGCATAGTGCTCAATGCACTCACGGAATGCCCACTGCGTCTGTGTCTTCGTTATCGGGCGGAGGTACTTACTTTGAGCGAGGACGGCTTGCTCAAACTTGTTTCTCGGTTTCATAGGCTACATATCAAATAGAGAGGCTTGGGCGTGCTTGCTCGCTGTCGGTGCTTGTCTTGGATTTTCACTCGCTTCGGCTCTTGCAACCTGCTTAGCTCCTGGGCTTGATACTGCTGTATCGCTTGCTTTCGGGCTTCGGCTTTCTCTCCTTCGGAGAGGACTATGGTATGATTGACGACCACATGGCAGGGCGACAGGGCTACCCACTTCTAAATCGTCCTCATCATAGTAGTGTATCGCCATAGAGTAGATTTCATCGTCCTCAAAGCCGTTGCAACCACTCTGTTGTACCTGCCTTTAGGGATGTAGGTGATGCAGTCCTCAATGTTCTTATGTGGCTTCATAAGTTTGGGAGCAAACAGAGGGTCTGTAGCTGCTCGTAGGTTGAGGTACTCAGATATGGTACGGGTGAATTGTTCTGTTCCGTTCATTGTCGTTAGTATTTAGGGATTTCTACAATCTGGTTGATACGTCCATAAAGGTGCTTACGTAGGCTGGTGCGGTCAGGGGCATAGTATTCTGCCCATTGTCCGTATTGCTTGACCAAGTACTTTTTCAGCACATCGAAGAAGTCAAAGCGGTAGCCCATCACGGGTATGGCGGTGCGGAAGTAGGTGTTGCTGTTCACGGCTTCGCATAGCCAATCCTTTTCCTCTCGGCTCATTGTCCCGCCACGATTGAGTTTCACACGCAGGAGGTAGGCTTTACAGGCACAGAGGGTTTCCAAGGGCTGCACCTCCCACTGCACGAACTTACTCGCCACTGCACGCTCACAGGCTCCATTCCCCGAGTTTATGCGGTAATGAGAGGAGGAGCTATCTCCTTTTCCTTTCATCGAAGGTGTGGTATTTACGTTCTGCTTATCCATAGTGACATTTTTATGCGTCCAACGATCGGAGTATGCTGATTCCTTTTTCGAGCAAGATAGAGGTAGCGGGGCGATGGTGGACACAAGGTTTGGGAGGAAAAATACGACCTGGAGCCCTCAGGGGCGGAAGTGTGGAGATTTTTCCTGCCAACCGCAGGCACCGACCTTGGGGTAGCCCAAGCCCCGTCCTACCTTTGCGAGGGAAAAGAAACAGCATCCGTCGCTTGGGCATCAAGTGGAGCGGCTGGATGAGAAGCAGAAGTGCAAAGCCTATAAGTAGAAAGTAAAAGGTGGCTAGCTCCTGAGAGCCAGCCACCCGCCTATAGTATGAGGGAATCATCCTTGCTAAAGGATGCAGATCAGGATCGCCACGAAGATGGCTAGCCATAAGAGATAGCCGAGGATGGTGAAGGTGATTTGTAGGATGGTCCGTACTACGAAGCGTAGCAGGAGGAAGCCCGCGATGATGGCTACAATCGTCACGACCTGTGGAGTGACGACTCTTGAGATGAGGTAGACGGCAGCTACAACAAGTGTCAGTAGAAGTGCCAGCTCAATGATACGTCGCCAGTCAACGGAACGGGAAGGAGACACCTGCCCCTTCGTCTGCTTGTCGGGAGAGGCCTTACCCCTGATGAAGACGGGGCTGTGCGGATCGTGATTCATTGCTTGAGTATTCATATCTGGGGGCATTCTTGAGTTTCAAGAGTAGGGACAAGATGCTTCGCGACACAAAGAACAAGGGTGCTTGCCTCTTGACGTGTGGAGCGGGAGCGTATATCTTGGCTCTTGACACTCGAATGTCCCCAGTGGGATCTTACTCTTGAACGTATATCTCAGCCTTGTCCACGATGGGCAAGTGATTCTCCTCAATGAGCAGGACGATGGTACCCTGTCAGCTCGGTGTAGAGTAGCTCATACTCACGACTTCCGTCAAAAATCATCGCGGAGATCATACTTTGAAAAAGACCGCTTGAATGGACTTGTTGCCCAGGAGGATGGGGGGCGAGCCTATGGGGAGGGGCTCGGGAAGCTCTTCGGAGAACTCCTGCTCAAGGATGGAGACGAGGGTGTCATACTTGGAGAAGTGGAGTCCCTGATAGAGGATCTCGCTGGCCATTGCCTCCGCCTCGAGGTGCGAGAAGCCTTGGGCTACGCTATCGCAGTAGGGAGGAGAGGGCTAGGTCAGCACGTGCTCCGATGAAGGCGCTGTCGGCCATTAGCTCGGGATGATGGTCTCTGAGGTAGCCTTCCAGCTTGAGTCGGAAGTAGGAAAGCTCTTTCTTAGTCTGATTCATAATGGGGCTTTTTGTTAAGGGGAGAATAGGCTTAGAGGCCCATGGCTTTCGTTGAACTTATCGAGCTTACCTGCGAGCTGCTCCATATCGTGCTCGATCTTCTTACTTGTGATGCGGGCATAGATCTGCGTGGTCTTGATGTTGGTATGCCCCAGCATCTTTGAGACGCTCTCCATCGGTACACCTTTTGCTGAGCGACATCGTCGCAAAGGTGTGGCGAGCTAGATGGAAGGTAAGCCGCTTTTTGTACGCCACACACGTCAGCGATTTCCTTGAGGTAGGCATTCATCTTCTGGTTGGAGAGAATGGGGAAAAGCTTCCCGTCTTTGGAAGTTGTACTAGGGCTATACTTCTCGATGATGGCCTTGGGGATGTCCAGGAGGAGGATATTACTCTCTACGTTTTGTCTTCTTCCGTCGTGTCATGATCCATGCCTTTCCATTCATAGTGACGAGGTGTTCTCTTCTGAGGTTTGCGACATCAATATAGGCAAGTCCCGTGAAGCAGGAGAAGAGAAAGAGGTCACGGACGAGTGCGAGGCGAGGGATGGTCAGCTCCTTGTTGGCTATCTTCAGGATCTCTTCGTCGGTGAGGAAGCCTCTGTCTACAGGGGTGAGGTGGAAGTGGTGATCGCGAAAAGGATCTTGGAGGAGATAGCCCCGCTTTAGGGCATAGATAGTGACGGTCTTCAAGGTCTTCATCTTCTTGACAGCGGTATTGTAGGCACACGAGCCACTGTCGTGAGGTATAGCTCGAAGTCCTGGATGATGGCAGGTGTGAACTCCATCAGTCCGATGTCCTTACGCTTATACCTGTGTACTAGGAACTCGAAGAAGTGCTTACGCAAGACGCTGTACTTCTGCAAGCTCTCCTTGCTGATGGTGTGCCCCACGCGCTGACGGATGTCATCGATGAACTTGTCAAAGACAGGGAGAAAGCTACTGAACTCTTGGATTTGTCCGAGGTAGGCGGAGCGGAGCTTGTCCAGCGAGATCGTTTGGTCGTCTTGGTACTTGTGGTAGAGGGAGTGGAGGTTGGCTGAGATGGCATCTAGACTAGCATTGACAGCGAGAGCTTCTGAGGAGCGCCCTTCTGCCGGCTGGTCCTATTGTTCCACTGTGCCTTGTCTACGAAGATCTTCGTGGAGCCAAGATTGCTCATTGTTCCTCCGAGGAAGATGCGTAGCATGACGGGCGACTTACCTTCTTTGTTCTCATAGTTAGAGCGTAGGTAGAAGGACACCTTGAACGATTGTCTCATAATGCATCATTCGTTAGTGTAGCACGTGCTACAAAGTTACTTACTTCACATTGAATGAGAGTACGTTGCTGCCTTCAATTAGCCCTTCATTTAGCCGTCACTGCTACACTAATTGCTACGTCTAATTTTTGTGTAGCAGTTTCTGTAGCAGAATTTGACCGATTGATGACTATTAGACCCTAGGGGGTAAGTCGTCAAGTCTATAGACCGCATACAAAAGAAAAAAATCGTTGTAAGACCATGTCCTACAACGATTTCCTCTTGTTTTGAAGGCTTCTGTGACGACCATTTTGCAGTCACTGAAGCCTTTTAGCGAGAGGGCGGGTGATCGCTCATGCTATATACTGCGGAGAGGGCGGGATATGAACGCATCCCACCTATGTTGTTGTATGACAGGTTCTATCTAATCTAGTCAAGCGGGGAGTGTAGCAAAAGTGTAGCAGTTTTCTGACTGACTCTTGACTACTCTTCTGAATGGCTATTGAAAGTAAAACATCTCTCTTTTTCGGTTGACAAAGGTACAGAAAAACGAACGATAAGCAAAAGCTTCTCTTTTTATAGGTGTTTACGCATGTCCCTGCTACACAGTCTGAGTGCACGGTGCAAGCCCTCTATATAGGGGGCTTGCACCGTGCACCAGTGTCACCTGTGTGGCTGGGCAAAAATGACGTGTTCTCTTGAAGGAAAATCTTTCCTGTCTCTATCTTATATCAGCCCCATTGCAGCCCGAAAGATATCTATGTTGCATCTGATGCAAGACCTCTTGCATTGGGCGCATAAACTTGCACGAAACGGGTTGGTTGAGCTCGGATGCGTTTATAACTTTGAGTATATGGAAAAACTACTTGAGCTCCTGAGAGCTACTCGCCTGAAGAATGGAATTTCGCAAGACTATCTTGCTGTAAAGCTGGGAGTTTCCTCAAGCTCTGTCTCGCGCTGGGAATCCAAAGGTAACTTCCCCAGTGTTGATAAGCTCTTTGAGTATGCAGAGCTTTTGGGGTTTACTCTTCAAGAGGTTCTTGCACTCAGTGCAAATGCTCCAGTTGAAGTCCCCAAGCCAGTGGGTAAGATTGAGATCTCTGCCTATGATAAAGCAACTTTCAAACGTCTTGTTGCACAACTACTCGAGGAGGGGGATGGTAACATTGAATTTGTCACAACACATATGAAGTGATGGAAGTAATCTCTATGGAAAGCAGTGTCTATCAGGATTTGGTAGACCGCCTCAATCGAATTGAGCAGTATGTTGAACGTACCACCCACCTACTTCAAGATATTGATGATGAGCTCGAGATGTCCACTAAGGATCTCATAGAGACGTTGAATGTCTCGGAGTCGACCCTGTATCGTTGGCGCAAGAAGAACCTAGTTCGCTTTCGCTATACGGAGAGTGGCGATGTACGCTACTTCTATAAGTCTCTGCTTATCTGCGCTCGCTGTAACCGCTTGCGTATCTCGGGTATGCGTAATGACGAGCTTTTTGGATCGTCTTTTTGCGCTCAAGGATAAGCTCATCCTCTCGAGCTGTCTCGGGTCAGAACGATAATCCCCATGATGATCGACAAAGAGCAAGTACTGGCTTTGACGAATCAGGGCCTCAATATCTTCAGTCACTATCTGGGGTTTGAGGTCAATCTGCATCGTAATTTCCGGAGTCCGTTCTATGATGACAAGCGGGCTTCATGTCATGTCTATTATGACAAGAAAGTCTTCTATGTATAAGTACTACGACCATGGCGATCCCTCCCTATGCGGGGGATTGCTTTTTGGTTTGTAGCGCAGTTGCGGGGCATTGATCTGAGAGCGGGCTTTCGTGAGATACTGCAGATTATTGTTCAAGAGCTGGGGCTTCGCATCCTTGCGGAAGAGCAAACAAAGAGACCTATTACGACAGAGAGTTTGCATACTTCTGTGTTGAGTGAGTCTGTCCAGGATGAGTTCCCCTATAGCTTCGATATTCAGCCTTTTGATGATGGGCTCTTAGCTTATTGGGCACACTATGGTATCTATGAAGATACCCTCAGGCGCTTTCGGGTACGGTCATTGAAGAGCTATAGGAGCCAGACGAAGGAGGGTAAGCCCTTTGAGTTGAAAGCTAGCCCTACGGAGCCTATCTATGCCTATATCGGTGATGGCTACATTAAGATTTATCGCCCCAACAGTTCGAAGATGCGCTTCCTCTATGGAGGGCGAATGCCCAGCCCCTATTGTTTCGGGATGGAGCAGCTCCCTAGTAAAGGTGATATGCTCTTCATTACGGGAGGGGAGAAGGATGTTCTCTCGCTTTCCGCTCGGCATTTCCATGCGATTTGCTTTAATAGCGAAACCGCACAGGTTCCCGAGCGTATCATTGAGAGTTTGCAGCTACGTTTCCGGCACATCATCCTGCTCTATGACTCGGATGCTACTGGGCTTCGTGAGGCTCAGAGGCAGGTAGGTCGCTTGGCTGCTTATCATGTGAAGCAGCTCCAGCTTCCACTTAAAGGGACGAAGTCCGAGAAGGATATTTCAGACTATTTTTGCCCTAGGAAATGAGGAAGCCGACTTCGAGGGCTACTGAATACGCTCCTCTCTCAGATGTACACGCAAACGATGATGCTCCTACGCTCGTGTGAAATAGACTATGATAACCCTCCTGATGCCTCTAAATCGCTCGTAGCAGTTAACGGGTACCTCTTGGGACGCAGGACAACCTCTTCTGCATCACGGGAGGAGAAGGTACGGGCAAGAGTAACTATGTCTCAGCTATCCTTGCTGGAGCCCTCGCTCAGCAACGCCTGGATGCAGAGCTGACCCTAGGGCTTGAAGTTACGCCAAATCCAAAGGGGGCTGGCAGTCCCTACACTACGATACGGAGCAGTCAGAGGCTCAGCTACACAAGAACCTGGGTAAGACGCTCCGCCGGGCATCACTCACGGCTGTCCCAGACTTTTTACCATTCGCTCTATCTAGCTTCGCTCTCGCGTAAGGATCGCTTGAAGCTTATCCAAGAGAGTATGGACATCTTTCATCATAAGCATGGGAGGGTATTCACCTCGTGGTTATTGATGGTATTGCCGACCTCATCCGATCAGCTAATGATGAGACGGAAAGCGTTGCTATCGTTGATGAGCTCTACCGCTTGGCCGGTATCTATAACACCTGTCTTATCTGTGTCCTTCACTTTGTGCCGAGCGGGATTAAGCTCAGGGGGCATATTGGTTCCGAGCTACAGCGCAAGGCGGCAGGTATTCTCTCTATTGAGAGAGATGATCACCCTGAATACTCGGTTGTCAAGGCCTTAAAAGTTAGAGATGGTAGTCCTTTAGATGTGCCGATGATGCTCTTTGGCTGGGATAAGGCTCTTGATATGCACGTCTACCGAGGGGAGAAGTCTAAGGAAGACAAAGACCGGCGTAAGAGTAGCGAGCTGCTTGCTGTAGTTCGTGAGCTTTTTCCGTACGACGAGTCATCTATCTTATCAGGACCTCTGCGAAGTCTTGATGCGCGAGCTTGAGATCAAAGATCGCACAGCGAAGAAGTACATTGCCTATATGAAAGAGCAGGGCATTCTTAGGCAGGATGCCCAAGGAAACTATCAAGAGAACAAGTCATGCCCCATCTAGATTCACACCAGAGCGAGGCTCAGTTTCGGAGCCTTTTTTTGAGAAGCTTATGCTGATGGAAGCTAAGCTTGATGAGCTGCTCTGCCTGCAAAGGCAGGAGCAAGAGCTCAGGGTTCATCCTCCCCTCCGGGCAGAGTATCTCGACATTATTGACGTGTCTAAGCTCCTCAAGGTGGAGCAGAAGACCATTTATAACTGGGTCTCCCTTGGGAAGATCCCCTACCTCAAGGCTAATGGTCGCTTGCTCTTTTTGAGAGCAGAGGTTGGCTGCCTGTGCTTTGAGGTCTCTAAGAGCCTCCTCCTTATTCCACTGTCCGCTAGCCATCGCCTTGTAGATCTCGATGTCTTGTGAGGCTCTGGTGAGCTCCTTCTCGTGGGTTGCCATGACCTTGGGAATGCGCTCGAGGGCTGAGAGAAAGTTTTTGGCAGGCTAGCTTGGGGTCGCTGGCAAGTTTGCCATTGTTGTGGGTGTAGTAGATGCTTCCCTCTCCCTTGACGAAGAATCGATTGACGGAGCTTTGGAAGAGATCTTTTGCTGAGCTCTCGGTCTTGACGAAAGATGTTGAAGCCGTAGATTGATCCAATCTTGTGGTATTCTCCTTGCGTTCGAGCTTTCTCGGCTATTTCTTGCAGACGGGATGCTACGAGCTTCATGTCGCAATTCTCTGGAAGCCCCTGTCAGCTCCAACTTATTGATGGCATTGCTATCTGTGTCACGCTGCACGCGGGCTTCAAATAAGGCCTGATCTCCCTTAGCTTCAGCTACACGGCTTGTGTGGAACTCTACGGAGTGCTCCAGCTCTTGGAGCTTTCCCTGAAGCAGCGTCTCGCTCCTTCATGAAGTTCTTACGTTCTGACTCCAGGGCTGTGATCTTCTTGTCAAGTTTTGCCTTCTCTAGGAGGTCGGTATTGCCTGAGAGTACAGCCACGTATTCGGAGAAGTTCATTCCACTTTCCTCGTCCATAGCGCCCTCATCGATGGTTCGTGCACCGAGGGTATTGCTCTTGAGCTGGTTGATGAAGAGCTGCTTGTTGTGTAGGAGGTTGAACTTATAGCTGTCGAGCGATCGTTCTACGGCATAGATGATGACATCGACCGTGTTATTTCGCGCACTCCTTGGCTACTTGATTGCCCTTGCGTACGGCTCTTCCGTTGCGTTGCTCGAGGTCCGATGGTCTCCAGGGGTATCCAGGTGATGAATGGCCACGGCTCGCTGCTGGGCGTTAACGCCTGTGCCGAGCATAGATGTTGAGCCGAAGATGATGCGGATCTCTCCTCGATTCATGGCCTCTACCATGGCTTTCTTCGCTCGCTCGTTCTTGCATTCCTGTATGAATCGTATCTCGTGAGCAGGGATCTTATAGTCTTCTATGAGCTTGCGCTTGATTTCCGAATACACGTTCCATTCTCCAGGCTTGTAGGTCCCGAGGTCAGAGAAGACAAACTGCGTACCTTTCTGTACGTCAAACTTCTGATAGTAGTCCGCCAGCATCTTAGCACAGTGCGAAGCCTTGTTGTCGATGTGGTCGCTATACTGCTCCTCACTAATCATGCGCAAGTCCAAACTCATTTTGCGGGCATAGTCTGTTGCGATAAGCATCTTGGCCTTTTCCTCACGTTCGCTAAGCGGTTCACGCCCCAAAACAGTGGCATTGCCCGTCTTGGCAAACTCCATCAATCGTTTGATAAAATCCTCCTGCTCAGGCGTTGGTGGAATGTTGTGCAGGATCTCATTCTTCTCGGGACGGTCAATGCCAATATCCTTTGCTGTGCGGAAGTCGCAAATCTCGGCATAGAAGGCAGCAAGCTCAGGGACCTTGATGAAGGTGCGGAAGCGCTCTTTCTGGATGATCTCGTTAGTGATGGAGAACTCGTAGTCTGTGCTCTTTTTGGCAAAGACGGCAGCCCAGGCATCAAAGCTGTTGATGCCTTGTTTCTCGAGGGCTTGTGGGCGCAGATACTTGAAGAGTAGATAGAGCTCGGTCAAACTATTGGAGATTGTAGTGCCGCTGAGAAAGGTTGCTCCTAGATCTTTCCCTGAGCGCTCTTGGATGGTGCGAATGGCAAAGAGCAAGTTGAGCGCTCGTTGTGAGCCATCAGGGTTCCCTAGGCCCGATACGCGGTCGTGGCGGGTATTGAACATGAGGTTCTTGAATTGGTGTGACTCATCGACGAAGAGGTGATCTATACCCATCATCTTGAAGTCCACGGCGTCATCCTTACGCTCGGAGATGCTGTCCTGGATGTCGTGGAGCTTGACCTCAAGTGTTTGCTTGCGCTTCTCAAGTCCTTTGAGCATCCCGCGGGAGATGTCTTTGCCTTCTCTTCGGAGGACATTGAGGTTCTCTTCCACGGAGTCCATCTCCTTTTGTAGGATGGCTTGTTGTATCTCGAGGGCCTGAGGGATCATCCCGAACTGCTCGTGCGTCAGGATGATGCAATCCCAGTCGTTGTTCTTGATGTCGACAAAGATGCGCTGGCGGTTCTGCTTGGTGAAATCATCCTTGCCGGGGTAGAGTATCCGTGCATTAGGATAGGCCTTGCGGAAGGTGTCAGCGATATCAAAGACGTTGGCTTTGAGTCCTATGATCATGGGCTTATTTGCCAGTCCGAGTCGCTTCATCTCATAGGCCGCGGTACACATGATAAGCGTCTTCCCTGCCCCTACTTCATGGTCACAGATCCCCCCACCATTGGTTTTCAGCATCCATACGGCATCTTTCTGACTTTTGTATAGGTCAGGGATGCCGAGTCGCTTGAGGTCTAGGTCGGGGAAGCTCTGATGCGCTCCGTCGAAATTGGGGCGCACGAAGCAATTGAAGAGTTCGTTGTAGCGATCGGTGAGCTGCTCTTTGAATGTCTCGGGGCGTCTTGTGAGCCAATCGACAAAGGCTTGTCTAATCTCCTCGATCTTGTTGTTAGCTTGCTGGATTTTCTCGCCATCACGCACCTTGATGGACTTCGTTTCTCCCGAGGAGGGGTCGATGACCTCCTTGCTCTTGTTAATGTCGGGAATGGTATTATGCAGAGCATGCTTCAGTAGGTGTAGCCCGTCGTATCGACGGAACTCACCTTGTACGGCGTATTTATGCCAGATGTTACCATTCTTCCGATCACAAGTGATGGTATACTCATCCATGTTGGCGTGATATGCCACACGGATATCTGTGCCGAAGAAGTCGGAGGCAAACTCACCGTACACAGCTGCTGAGATCCAGCGTTCCCCGAGATTGAAGTCCAGGTCGGCAAAGGGTATAGGTGTTGGGCGTGCTGCCATAAGAGCTGCCAAGCTCTGTTTCCCTTCCTCGTGGTCGGGGTGGTCAAGTAGCCAAGAGGCCAGCCTATCAGCTTTCTCGATTACGTTGCCCGAGATGAACTTATCGGCTACCTCATAGCCTCCTGCCTCGGGATTGTAGTAGATACGTCCCTCGAGGGCAGAGATGATGTCGTTCTCCTCCATCTCGGGAAGTAGCGAAGCCATGTAGGAGAGCTCCACACTTCCATACTTGTTGAGCGAGGCTCCTAGAGCTTCGAGCGGGTCGGAAGCGATTGAGAGTTCGGCGGAGGAGAAGGCTGTGGGATGATCGAAGATATCCGCTTTGACGAAGTGTCCATCGATAGAGCGCTCAAGAAAGAGCATCTCCATCCCCGTGGCATCCATCTTAATGATGTCCGTATTGGCTTTCTTGTTCAGCTCTCCCCAGCGAGCGACATAGGCATCGTAGAGCCGGTTGAGCTTCTCCCGTTCCTCTTTGTCCTCGGCATGGTTGGTGGCCTCATAGTCATAGAGCCGGTGGTAGCTCTCGCGGATCTCTATGTAGGCTCTTAGGCGAGTAAGTTGAGCGAGAGGGAGATCCATGGGGTGAAAGGTTGGTCGCCTCTTGAGGTCAGAGAGGTAGCCTACCTGTCCTTTCTGCGCGACGATAGAGCCATCGCGAAGGTGGCTGTCGGGGGCGGAGAGGAAGGGGCGAGGAGATGTGTCAAAGACCTCCCGATACTCGGTTGTGGGGACCACCTGGCCTTGTCCTGCTTCATCTGTGAAGTCGAAGAGAGAAGCCCCTTGGATCGTATCGCGAGCAGGCTGCTTACGCCTGCGAGGTGTTTGGGTCTTAGTTTCTGTATGAGCCTTCTGTGAGGAGGAGCTATGCTTTGGGGTATTAGCCTTGAGTTCGGCACTCACCCGCTCTACTTCTTGGGTCCAGAGGGTATATTCTTCTGGCGCAAAGAGTAGCTCCTCCTGCTCGTGGCTTGCCTGCATGATGGGGTGATGATCGTCATCAAAGTACACGGTCTGCCCATTCATCTCTCGGGGAGCTTCCATGTCGGGTCGTCGCTCAGGCGCTTCATACTGACGAAACAGGGTGAGTGCAGGGACTCCCTCAGGAGCAATTTCTTCGTTAGAGAGTATCCTATGTCCCTTGTCTAGCTCCTCTGTCGGGTTCTCTTCAGCCTGTAGAGCTTCCTTTGTGAAGTGCCCTTGTACGAGCTCTTCAAGCTCTTCTATCTGATGGAGCTTAGTGGGAGAGAAGTAGAGGTCTCGTTCGATGCGTAGCCCTTTTACTCTGACCTCTTCCATCTCATCGAGTGAGATGTTCCCGAGTTCCCATCCATAGCCCATAGTAACTGCCCCAAAGCCGATACGTTCTTTCGGATCGTACTCCAGGAGGTAGGCGGTGTAAGCTCCAGCGGGGAAGAAGTAACGAGCATAGGCGGTACGATCACCGAGGAGCTCGTTTTTCTGTCGTGTAGAGCTGGGGGAGGGTCTTCTCGATGGATTTAGGCATCAGGTTAAAGGCATCGTCTCTTTCTTTGTCTTTCTTCTGAGCCTCCTTCTGCGGGGAGCCTACGGTCACTCCGAGAGCGAGTAGCTTCTTCTCGGCTTCTGCTTGGCGTTCTTCTTCTGTCGTTGCGACTCCTGTGTTGTAGAGCTTTCGATCGAAGTGCTGTGCTACATCCTGAGCAAGCTGTATCCGTAGGCTGTCAGCCATCTCGTCCATGTCGCCATCGAATTGGTATACCCAGGCTGCTTTCCCGTAGGGGTTGGTTCCCATGGTTCGCTCGGTCGCGATCGTATGCGAGCGGACCTCTTCCCATGGGCTCTCAAAAAGTGAGTTGTGGGTGAAGGCTATGGAGAAGCCATCGCCACTGGGCACAGCTGCAGTACGTACGAAGCGCTCTTCTTCGCCAGGCGTTATCCCCTTGCCCGTTTGCTTTTGCAGGACGATGAGGTCACTGCCGACCTCGGTCCCCGCGCGCTCTGAGAACATACCCGAGGGTAGGCGAATGGCCGAAATGAGTCGGCTCTGCTCCATCAGATAGCGTCGGAAGATCTCGTTGTAGGGGGAGTCAAGCAATCCCTGCGACGTGATGAACGCTAGGACGCCACCCTCTCGTAGGCTCTCCAGCCCCTTGATGAAGAAGTAATTGTGGATGGTGCGTGTTGCTTCCCGCTTGATGCTATCCTTCCCTTTGGAGTAGGCTCGATCATAGACCATGAAGTCACCGAAAGGGATGTTGCTTGTGATGAGGTCATACCGATCCGCCTCAGCGAGCTCGCCGAGGGATTCGAAAGGGGCTTGGCGAACCATGACTTTGCTCTCTCCAAGGGGATGGAGTGCTTGGGCTATCCGAGCCGTGAGTAAGTCCTTTTCGAGCGCATCAACACGGCGAACATAAGGAGCAAAGGTATCGGCAAAGGCTCCTATCCCGGATGATGGATCCAGGCAGGAGTGAAACTCCACTCCCGTCGTGGCTAAGGCTGTGGCGATGGCAGAGACTATGCGCGTGTCGGTATAGAAGGAGGTCAAGACACTAGCCTTGATACTCTCCCAGTAGCGTTTGGCGATCAGAGCATCGGGAGCTTCTCGGTAGATGAGCTGCTTCAAGGCGCAGGTGGGCTTGAAGAGCTCTTGCTCGGACTTTGCCCAGTAGCAAATATCTTCGGGCTGCTCGGTGCGATTCAGTACGCATTTGAGCCCTCCGAAGCCTTGGTATGCGGCTAGTATGATCCGCTCTTCTTCGGTGGCTAGCCTTTGCTCTTTCTCGAGGCGAAGGATGATACGGATCGCTTGGGTATTGGCTGCAAGTACGGCTTTCTTGTTGTAAGGCATAGCTGAGTTTGTGCTTCTGGGAGGTGTGTTCCAGAGGTCGTTTGAAAAGGTGCTAATGTCCCTGTTGAAAAGAGGCTAATCTTTTGCCCAAAAAGATTAGCCTCTTTTTTCTCGGTCTATAAGGCGCTTTCCTGAGGATGGTTAGCGTCTTCTGTGAGGGTTGGCTATTGGAGTCGAATTCAAAGCCCGTTGAGCCGTCCCCTCGGAGGGTGATGTGGGCGTTGAACTTCTTGCCCGCTTTGTTCTGAAAGCCTTTGATGAGGCAGGTCCGTCTACTGATAAGGAGCTCCTTGATGTGTGCTTCTGTGAGCTTTACCCCGCAGATCTCACGGAAGATATGGAAGTCACACGTCTCGTTGCGGCACTTGATGATCTTGGCAAAGATGCCCACAGAGTCCTGGGCACAGAGCGGGCAGCGGTAGGAGGGATAGGCTGGAGCTTCAGCCTGCAGGGCGAGGAGCTTGTGACAGATGTCTGTGGTGTAGCTTCTGATTCGGAGAGCGAAGTCTTCGGCAGAAGCCTTCCCCGCTTCTATAGCTGAGAGGGTGAGCTCCCAGTTGGCCGTGAGTTCGGCATTGGCTAGTTCCTGGTCCTTGACGAGCTGATAGACGGACAGCCCTTTCTCTGTGGGGATGAGCGTCTTCTTTTCCCGACGGATGAGTTCGCGTAGGATGAGTGCCTCGATGATGCTTGCGCGGGTAGCGGGTGTCCCGAGTCCGCACTCGGCAATCGCCTTGCGACTCTCAGCATCGGTCAGCTCCCGTCCAGCATGCTCCATGGCGGAGAGTAGGGAGGCTTCGGTAAACAAAGGTTTGGGCTTTGGTCTGATGCTCCGTGATCTCAGTGTGACGAAGAGGTAAGTGCTCCCCTTCGGTCAGCATGGGGAGTTGTTCGAGGAGCTCTTCCTCGTCGTCTGTCGCCTCTGCTTTGTCCTTTCCTCCGTCTTGCGAATAAGCTCTCCAGCCCAGCGACAGTCTACGTGTAGCCCGCCAGCTGTAGCGGTAGGTCCCGTCGCTCAGCTCCGCCTGCATACGCTCTTCTTCGCTGTTGGGAGCAAAGGCTTCGATGAAACGGCTGAGGATCATCTGATAGAGCATTGTCTCTTCTGGAGATAGTCCCTCGGGAGACTCACCTGTTGGGAGGAGAGCATGATGGTCGGTCACCCGATGATTGTCGACAGCATGCCGATTAAGCGGTTGGCTAAGAGTGATACCTAGCTGATGGAGTAGGGTGGGGATCGTCTCGAAGACATCTTCGCTGATGTAGCGACTCCCGGTGCGTGGGTAGCTTATGATCTTCTTTTCATAAAGAGCTTGGGCTAGCGAGAGGGTCTTGTCGGCCGAGAAGCCGTGCTTGCGGTTGGCGTCTTTCTGAAGTGTGGTGAGGTCAAAGAGGAGAGGAGGTGGGGTCTCGGTGCACTTTTTCTCGACCGATAGGATCTTTAGATGGGGCAGACCACTTAGCGCTGTCAGGGCGCTTTGGGCAAGGTTCTTGTCCTCGAAGCGCTCTTGACAAAGAGCCCTGAGGAGGATGCCGTCTTGCTCAATTGTGGCATGGAGTCTCCAGTAGGGGCGGGATGAAAAGCCTTGATGCTCTAAGAAGCGACGACATACTAGGGCGAGTGTCGGGGTCTGTACACGCCCCAGCGAATAGGCTCCACGGCGAGCTATCGAGAGCGCACGGCTGGCATTGATGCCGACGAGCCAGTCTGCCTCGCTACGAGCTTTTCCTGCTAGGTAGAGTGCATCATACTGCTCCCCAGGTTTGAGCTTGGCGAGTCCCTCTCGAATTGCCTTGTCGGTGAGGGAGGAGATCCATAGCCGTTGGAAGGGCTTTTGGCAGGCGAGGTAGGTGTAGATGTAGCGGAAGATGAGCTCTCCTTCTCTTCCTGCATCGGTAGCGACGATGATCTGCTCGGCACGCTCGAAGCAGGATCGGATCACCTTTAGCTGTTTGAGGGCTGTCGGGTCGTCTTCGAAGGATTTCTCTTTGCGGATTTGTCGAACGATGAGCTGAAAGGGCTGAGGGAGGATGGGGAGTTCGTCGGCCTTGTATGTCCCGAGTCCGTAGTGTTCGGGCAGGGCTAGGGTGATGAGGTGACCGAATGCCCAAGTGACGAGGTAGTCCTTGCCCACGATGAAGCCGTCTTGCTGGTGTGTTGCCCCTACGATGCGCGCAATGTCACGAGCTACAGAGGGCTTTTTCTGCGATGATACAGGTCGTCATGGTCTTGTGTCTTTGGCTTAAAGCTTATGTCCACGGCGAGCCTTACGCTCTTGCTTCTGCTTCTGATCGGCTGTGGGCTCTGTTTGCTCAGACTTGAGGGGCTCTTTGAGGTGCTTGGTTGCTTCGTTGGTTTTGCCTTCGTTGTTCACTGCTACCTGGGTCTTGTGTCCTTCGGCCACGGCTTCGACTTCCTGCTTCCCTTGCTTCTTCTCGGGGTTGTACTTGAAGAAGCGGGGGCGGTTCTGTTCCTTATCCATACGGACGTAGGCGTTGAAGTGCTTGCCCTCCTTGTCGACCATGTTCTTGAGGTAGAGGGTGCGTCCCGAGTCAAGAGCCTCGCGCTGCTTCTCGGTCAACTCAAGCCCACAGAGTTTACGGGGAGCGCCCTGGCTTTGCCCTGGGTAGAGAGACTGCTCCTGACGCTCCCGAAGACTCTTGCTGTCACCGAAGATGAACTCGATGCCCTTCTTATCGGCATTGACTTGAAGCGTAGCGTCGAAGGACTTGCCGTTCTTGGAGGTCATGCCCTCTACTTTGACCGCCTTACCCTCTACAAGGTCTTTGTACTGCTGGTCAGAGAGCGTCACCCCTTTGATCTCCTTGGGGATGGATACTCGGTCAGCACGTAGGGCGAGCAGCTCGTTGGTCTGTGGGTCGATGGATACGTAGGCGTCGAAGAGCTCTCCCTGCTTGGTGACGACTTCAATGGTCTTGCCCAGGTTGCCCGTCTTGAGGAGCTGTGCCTTATCCTCGGGGCTGAACTTGTAGCCCATATAGGGGAAGTCAAGCTGGGGCTCCTTGCGCATGGCATGAACAGCAAGACCGATGTTGCCATCATCGTCGGTGCGGAACGCTAGGCGTGCCTCGGTGTAGATCGAGCTATTGCCGTAGGGTACTGCGATGGGGAGGAGGTCGCTCTTCTGCCAGGAGAGCATCTTTTCGAGCGCTCCACTGGCTTCGAGCTTCTCGCGACTGAGGCCGAGGTCTTCAAGCATACGCCAGTCGATCTGTTCGGGATCAATGGCAGTGGTGCGCTTCTGCATGGGAAGGAAGTCCTCAAAGGACACTTGCTGTGCTTTGAGGAGCTCTTCGGAGGCGGGGTGTCGCCGATTCTGCAAGGAGGAGCGAAGGCTCTCTACGCCTTGCTCGACGTTGCTTGCAAGGACCTTGTACAGTCCGAAGCGAGTCGGGTCGTTGAACTGCTTGAGGAAGTTCTTCATGAAGTTCTTCAGCAGCCCGTCTTGGTTATTGAACTTGAGGAAGCTACTCTGATTGGTGGCCTCGGCGGAGGTCGTCTTGAGCTCGCCCTCTTCGTTGATGTCCGAGATGATGGAGAGTTTGCCTACCTCGGATGCCTTCTGGACCTCTGTGCGGTCCTCTAGGACCAGTACGTAGTCCTCTGTTTGATTGTTGTCCATAATGATGCCAAATGTCTGATATAAAGTATTCTGTGTGGCAAATATATGGATGGAAATAATGTGCTTCAGAGTCTTGGGATAAGGCGGGATATGGCGGGTAGAAAGGGGAACCTAGATTTGTAATTGAGATTTCTCTATTGAAATTTGTTCAATTGGTAAATGATAAGTAAATTCGTGTTGTGCAACGTAAGTAGCGAATTCTAATTGTTGTTTGTTTTAGGCTGTATTAATGAGTCTGCAGATTTATTCAAAAAAAGGAGAGGTCTAGAGGTGCTAGGGGGATTAAGTTCTCTCTGGAGAGGTGTTTAATTCTACTAATTTTGCTTCTGCCTACTCTATCTACCTAACGAGGTATATGCTCAAACTTCTCAGAATACTCAACGGCAACTTGAGGCTGTAGAACGAACTTTTGCCGATCTAGCTCAGCGCAACGCTTATGTTGAGGACTTGAGCTTTAATGAAGAAGCTCAAGTTTACTTGCCCTTTAGGGATGAAACGAACGATAGGCGGTATGGAAATTACTATAGCCGTCAATCGCTTTTGCATTGCATACGTCTTCTACGGAGTTAGGTGTATATGCAAAAAGCCGTTATTCCTCAAGGTGTTGGCGGAAATCGTCGGGTCGTCTTTTTGGAGCAGAGGGTATTCGTGGGACACATTCTGGTGGTTTGATTGGAGGTTGAAGCTCTCCCTTCTTCACGATGTAGAGATCCCGTTCAATGGGGGGAATACAAGTCTTGTCCTTAGAGGTCAGCCTTTGAACAAAGCTCAGGGGCGCTCTGAGAGCGACACCTACATGACCATCAGTTGTGAAGGCTTTCAGAGCCTATCACTAGATGCAGAGGTGCATTTTTCCTAATTCGCTTTTTGCTGCCTACTGATCCCTAGTCAGCAGCAAGTGCGCGGACATTTTCGTACAGTTGTCACCAGTTGGGATGACTTACTTGTCTCGGTGGATCTGCCGAGTTTCCAGATTAAAGGACTTAAGGACTATATCTTTTTCATTGGAGGGGTGAGCCTTGATCTGAGTAGTCTGCGTAACAATGACAAGCTTTTATATTCCAGAAGAGTATCAGCGACAATATATGCCAGAGGAGGCTGTTTTTGTGGCGAGGTGTTTACGCTGATAAGGTGTCGGTAACCTTGCCCCAAGCCTTTTTCTGGGGCGAGCTTTTTCAGCACGTGGACTGATTATTGATGACTACGGAGTGACTGGGCTGTTTGCCGCAGACAGCATTCTTCCATTGGAGCGAGGAGATGCTAGTGGCTGGCGCTTCTCTGTGGATCATTTCGGGCTGAATCTAATAGCAAGTGAGTTGGTCTCCGCTGATTTTTCGAGTACGGTTACAGTTGCCTTTCCGCGGTAAGCACACTCAGCTGGGATATGAAGGGCAACTATTGTCAGATAATGAATATGCTATGCGGGTCAAGACCGAAGAGGCTCTTGACTTTTCGCTCTTCCGTTGCAAAGCTTACCTAGATAAGAACTCCCTATGTTAGCCTTCGACTCGTAGGAGATAAGTTCCTTCCTGAGGCTACTCTCGTACGGCTATATGGCTCTCAATGGAGATGAGTACTCGTCTGGCTCAATACCTAAGCTGGATCGCTTGCTTTTTCCGCAACCTGAAACTACGAACAATAGCTCCTTATCTCACAGCAGACTACTTGGGGTATGAGGGAGAGGCTAAGCTCGGAAACTTCCCCTTGTCGATCCATAAGCTAGCCCTTGATAGCAAGGGTGGGGATAGAGTCCGTTTGACTATAGGTGCTGGCATCAATTTAGGGGAGAAGCTTTTCTCTGGGGAGACTGAGATTGGATTACTCGCTCGCTATGAGGAGCAGGCTTGGGTCTTCGATAAGCTGGAAGTTGGGGCTATTAAGCTCGATGCGAGTATAGCTAAAGTCATTAATCTCAAGGGTGAGCTAAATTGGCATCGAGATGATAGCCAATATGGTGATGGCTTCGCTGGAGATGTAGAGATGGGGATTTCCTTTGACTCCTCTAAAGCCCAGAGCGACACTAGCGACAAAGATCAAAGCGAGAGCAGCCTTTGGGCGGAAAGATAGTCACCGCTACTGGTACGTCGATGGAATGGCTGGTTTCCACCCTGGCGTACCTCTGCTAGGGGCAATGACTTTGAATGGTCTTGGAGGAGCATTGACCTCTGGTGTCTCGAGCCGAAGGAACGCATCCAGAAGGGGGAAAGTTCTCCAATGCCCATTATATTCCCTGATGCCACCGTGGGCTTAGGCTTCAGACTACTCTACTATATTCGAAATTGGTAAGGCTAGCTACGGAGAAGCAGCACTAGAGATGCTCTTTACCAAAGCTGGAGGACTAGGCTCTGTCGGTCTCTATGGCTATGGAGAGTTTCCTAACGGAGGGGAAAAGAACCGGGGTGCTATTGAGGAACGACTTAGGTGCAACAACGAACCTTCCCCTCGTCGCTCTCTGAGCAATTCAAGCAGAATGACTGGAAGGACCCTAGGACAGTCTCTCAAGCAACTCCCAGAGATCCTCAAGGATAATGGACTCTCGAGGGACACTCTGCGTGCAGATGGATCTGCAGAATAGAGTACTCCATGCGACCTCTGATATTTATCTCAATACTCCAGGAGGTTTTCTTCAGGGGCTTGGCGATAGGGAGTAAAGCTGGTTGGGGCGTTCTTCACATTGATCCCCGAGAGTGGTATCTTCACTTGAGAATCCTAGTAACCGCTTGGGTGTCCAGCTAGCTGTTGGTAATATCCTGGTACGTGAAGTCAGGATCATACTTTATGGCTGGCTCACGTATTCCAGAGATGCCCGCTCCTCCTCAAGCTGTTGCTGATATTCTGGGGCAAGATTTGAATCGCTTGCGTTTGGGACGTAATCTTGAAGCTTTAAGTACCGGAAAGGGGCTTGCTTTCGGTTCAGAGTTGGCTGTCCGAACAGGTGATCTGCAGTTCCTTATGATGTATGCCAACTTCAATGCTGGTTTGGGCTTTGATGTGATGCTCAAGGATTATGGAGCTGCGCAGTGTAGGGGGCGCTCGGGTTCTGTTGGGCTCGACGGTTGGTATGCGCAAGGTCAGGCTTACGCTTACTTGCAGGGGGAGCTTGGGGTGAAGATTAAGCTTTGGTTCTTGCGCACACGTATTCCTGTGATTAAGGGTGGTGCTGCTGCCCTTTTTACAGGCAGGCTTGCCTGACCCTGACCTTCTTCAAAGGCTACCTTGGTGTAGACCCTCAATGTGCTTGGGCTTATCAAGGGTAAGGCTCGCTTTAAGCTAACCATCGGGGAGGAGTGTGACCTTATTCTCCCAGGTAGTTCGCCTGTAGATGAGCCTATGATCCATGATCTTGCACCTTCTTCAGGCGAAGAGGCGGTTAGTGTCTTTACTTCACCCGAGGCTACATTTAATGTCGCTATGGGGAAGAGTTTCGAAGCTTCCAATGATGCTGGTGAACAAAAGATGTACCGTATCCAGTTCCAGGACTTCCTTGAAGAATCAGGATGGATCTCTTTATCCACTGGAAAGCTTATCTGGAGCAAGGACAAGCAGAGTGTCCGCTTCCAGACCGAGGAAGTGTTACCTCCTAACAGCAAGTTGACAGCTGTGGTCCGTGGTACTTTGAAGAACTAGTAGGTGGTTCTTGGAGGCAGGTTCAGACCTCAGGTAAGCCTGCCGTGGAAGAGAAGCAGGTAAGTTTTACCACAGGTGGAGCTCCTCAGAATATTCCTGTTCAGAATATCGTTTATGCTTATCCTGTACTAGATCAGCGTTATCTCCTGCCTAGGGAGTCTTCACTGAGGGTATATACAGCTACAGCTAGGACAGAAGTATCTTTTTGATCAGGGCTTTGCCTACAAACTTCGTTTCCTCGCAGAGGGAGAGACACCAATAACTAGCGACTTCACCCTACAAAGAAGCGGAGCAGCGATTAGAGTTTACTCTTCCTCAGCTGAAGACCTCTACAGCTTATCGTTTAGAGCTATCCTATAGACCACAGGAGCAATCAACTACTAAGGTGGAGGCTTCACAGTCTGCAGAGGGAGGGATGGCTCCTTACAGATTGGTGGAGATAAGGCTAGGGTTCAGTTGAACACGGAGCTGGAGCAGTCGATCCTAAGCTATAACTTTAGCACAAGTCGCTTTGCTACTTTCGCGGAGAAGATCAAAAGTCTCAAGCAAAAAGAAGAACTAGCACTTGATGCTGGAGAGTACCATTACTCTTGGATTAGATGTTCAGGGGAAGGAAGCCTTTGATGAGGCTGAGGTTATAGGTGTCGCTAGTACACAGCAGCGTCCACTCCTAAGCCTGCAGTCTGAGCTTCAGGAGGACTACTTCACGAGAACTGTCCTTCCGCTTGTTTATTCTGGTTATCCCTATGGAGCTATTCGCTTGACGAACTGAGACGAAGACGCTATCGGCGTCCCACCCTACAGGGCATTTAGTCCTAGTCAGACTTATCTGTCGAAGCTCGGTGATGGGAGCCTTCGTGTAGCTTTCTTTCCGCTTCCCCTTCACGTATGATGTTGGGCTTGTCGCCTATCGAGACTATCGAGACCCTGCAGGGGAGTATTGTGAATAACATGGGACAAGTAAGTCCAGATGTATATCGTCGTTTCATCTTTCAGCTCGCTTCCCATTCTGAAGTATGGGAAATACAAGGTTTGATCAGCTATATCCTACCTGATGGGAGTGTAAGTAGTCGTGTAGAATACTTCTTCTACAATCCATTGAAATTAAATAGATAGCTCCTTATGCCATATCTTAGATACCTTTTTATTTGTAGCGCTCTATTGTCTTTCCTCTCTATATGGATGGGGCCAGAGGTTTCTATCGCCTCGTATCCATGTGCGGACAGAAGTGCATCAAGACCGAGTCCTCTTACGCTGGGTAGCCAGTGATGCTAAGAGTTGGCAACTACTCAATAAGTATGGTGTCAGGCTAGAGCGTTTGACGGTAGTCCCGTGATGAGGTGTTGCTCGATAAGCCAGAGGTTATGCTCCTCGCAGAGCGACTTAAGCCCGCAGAGTCAGACCAACTCAAAGGGTACCATTAGTCTGTATCCTATGGGAGCAGTTATCGCTCAAGCAATCTTTGGCGAAAGCTTCGAAGTAAGTTTGGGGACAGCCCAATTTCCAAGGCTATAGCACTTGATGAGGAGCGCCAGCAGCGCTATCTTTTTGCTCTTTATGCAGCAGACTTATGCTTCCCTGTGGCTAAGGAAGTAGGCTGGGGCTTTGAGGATGTCAAGCTACAGAGGGGCGAAAGGTATCTCTATCGTGTAAGTTCGCTTATCCCGAAGAAGGAGCTTGTTATTGAAGACTGGGGCTGCTTTTGTCGTTGTTGGAGATACTGTGAAACTTCCACAGCCCACTGGAGCTATCGGCTCAATTTAGCCCCTCTGGAGCTTATCTCAGCTGGGATTATCATCGTTTATCCAGTTTGTATCCCGCTTACTGGCTAGAGCGTAGTGAGGATGGTGTGTCCTTTAGTCGTGTATCAGAGCTGCCCATTACCCGTATGAGTGACTCGGAGAAGAATCCGTACGCTCCGATCACCTATTTAGACAGCATCTCTTACCGCAAGACTTATTATTATCGCATTGCTGGAGTGACTCCCTTTGGTAGCCAGGGAGCCTATAGCGCTCCGATTTCAGGAATGTCTTATCCTCCGTTGACGACTGGTCCCCAGATACAGAACTACAGTACTGGATACTCAGTGGTAGGGGCAAGTATATCTTGGACCTTTAGTGTTGCGGACGAAGATCTGATTAAGGGCTTCCGTATTTTACGCTCTCAAGATGACAAGCGTTATCATCCCTATGATAGTGTCTCCGCTAAGCAGCGTGTATATGCTATCGATAACCTTGGGCGCTATCCTTACTATAAAGTTGAAGCAAAGGCCAAACAGGGCGCCTCAATGAGCTCTTTCCCTGTACTGATACAAGCTATAGATAGCATTCCTCCAGCTAGCCCTAAGGGGCTAAAAGCAGAAGTGGACAGTCTTGGAGCTGTACGCCTTTCCTGGCAAGCGGGAGAAGAAGCAGACCTTTATGGCTACCGTCTTTATCGGGCAGAGACTAAAGGGGAGGAGCTAATTCCTATTACACGCGATGCTATTATCGGAACGAGTTATATTGATAGTGTGCGCTTAGACAATCTGAATGTGGAGGTTTATTATGCTCTTACGGCTTTTGGATGAACGCTACAACCAGTCTGAGATGACCGCATCAATAGTTGTACGTAAGCCCTCACGGATTCCTCCTGCAACTCCTGTTATCGTGGAAGCAAAGGCGAAAGAAGATGGTAATTCCATCCACTGGGAAGCTGGGGCGGATAGGTTTCTTGAAGGTTTTCTGCTGACCCAGTACTGAGCAAAATGATTCTTTGAAAAAGGAAGTCGTGGCTATTGGAAGATCCTATGATGTTGAGTTATATGGATAAAGAGATAGAATCGGGTAAGACCTATATTTATCAGGTTGCAGCTTATACCGCAAGTAACCTTTACTCCCCGCATCTCCTGCTGTAAAGCTTATCTCAAGGTTGTCACCATTCAAAAACAAGAGAAATATCATTCAAGACAGAGCCTCTTAGCTGACGGCATTGCTTTTGAAGTGGCGAGTGCCTAAGATAGGATTGATATCAGTGACCTTATATAAGGTTAATGCCTCGGGTAGGATGGGGGTGTATCGAGAAAAATCTACCTCCGGAGGGAGAACTCATAGACTCAGATTTGACTCAAGGTAAGAAAAAAATGAGTATATGCTTGTAGCTAAAATAAAGGGGAGTAGCCCGATAAGAATAAAGAAGGAGGTGCTGTTATGAAAAAAATATATTCTTGGGTTGATCTTATCTCTGTTTTTGCCTGTTTGAGCTACAAGCCCAAACAGATGGGAGATATAAGCTGACTCTAACCTTCCATAGTATTTATAATAGAGGAAATACTATGAAATCTATAGAATATAAAATCTTCGGAATTTCTCCCCGAGGAGAGGAGAAGATATATGAGTGGATAGATCGCTCGGTGAAAGGAGATCGATATACGATGGTTCCTAGCCCAATTATTCATTACTATCAATGTGGAGAAGGTAACACCCCTTCTCAATTGAAATTTTTGGAGTAAAAGGTCGTGGGTGGAATTTTTGAAAACGGAAACAAGTGAGGAGTATAGAATCTTCACATTAGATCGCATATCACCTTATTTTTACTTGGAGAGGAGGGAAGATTGATAATGGTAATGATTTGTTCTTTCGAGAAACCATCGATATGTCTATCGAGCTTATCCCCGTCTCTATTAAGCTTCACTATTATCGCAATGAGGGAGATGGTTCAGAGTCTAGGTTGCGTCTCCTTCCTGACAACGATGTCATTACCCTTAAGGCTACTAAAGGGTATGTTCCCGCTACCTATCGATGGCAATATCTGGTTGCCGGAGAGAGTTCTTGGCGCGATGTCTCTACCCGAGTGCGCTATTCAGAATCCAACTCTGTCATTACGTTTAAGGGTACGGATCTATTTAGTCAAGAAGAATTCAATGGTCTGATTGCATCAGGCAAGAGTGTTCTGTTTCGTATTAATGCTATTACAGAGGATCACCGAGATGAAGCGAATTACGAGAAGATCGTTCTCACACCGACGTACTCTGTACCGCATATCTCGTCGTATAGTATTGAACAAGAGCATTGCCATAAATCAGATGACGCATCCATTCGAGTTACGCTTGATAGAGGTCTTCGCCCTGGAGAAGCATTGGCTCTCTCTACCCCTGGTGGGGTCGTTCGTAATATTGAGATGCTAGACGCATCCAACAGCTTTGTTATTCCCAACCCTAACAGCAGGAGCGTATCATTTTTGCGCTTAAAGGGACTCATCATAATGGTCTGGCGAGCTATGGAGAGCATACGACTCATCAGTTTACAGCGCAAGTTGCCGAGCGACCTGCCATCACACACTCGTTTACCAAGAAGGATGTGAGTTGCTTCGCTGGCACTGATGGTGCCATCACACTCACGGCCTCGGGCGGAACAGGGCGCTTCAAGGCACATCTGCTTGACGCCTCTGGGGTAGAGATCCGCACCCAAGAGTTTAGCTCAACAACTACTCTCTCACGCCTTCCAGCAGGGCAATATACCCTCAAGGTTTATGATAGCAATGATTGCTTCGCCAAAGACGGTGGAGGCAATGAGCTCATACACCGCGTCACTCTAGCGGGAGTTCTCCGAAGCTGTATCTGTTTTTGGAGGAAGCTGTTGTAAGTCCCTTAGCTTATAACTCTTCTGATGGCTCCATCAGTTTTAGAGCCCTCAGGGGAACTCCACTCGCTAACGGCTACCAGGTTCGTATCATACGTCTGTCGGATGACTGCAGTTTTACCCCTACTTCTGTACGCCCCTGATGGGGGAGCCTATATCTACACTCTATCTAATATATCTAGAGGAGAATATCAGGTCATTGTAGAGGATGCCCGCTTTGATGCTCTCGCCCCCGAGGATAAGAATGCCCCTTGTGGTTGTCGAGCAAAGCTTGATATAACGCTCAATGCTCCTCCTCCCCTAGATGTTGAGGTTAAGGAAAAGTCGCTTCGTTAGCTGTCACGGAGATAGTAACGGAGAGATAACAGCATACGTCTAAGGGTGGCAAGCCCCATATAGCGAGCCGTCTGCCCTACACCTACACTTGGTATAAGCTAACCAATGGTTCTAACGAAGAGCTAAGTCAACAAACAGATAGTATCGCTCGTGGTCTTAGTGCAGGACAATATCAAGTGAAGATTACAGATGCTAATAACATCAGTGTATTATCTACCATATTTACATTAGTTCAGCCCGAGGCTCTAAGCCTCAAGTTTAAGGTCATCAGCCCTAATTGTAGTGGAGGAGAAGGCTCTATCGAAGCGCTTGTCACGGGAGGCACTGCTCCATACTCATATGAATGGAACAAGGAGGGTGAAACCAACTCAAGTCTTCGAGTTAACGAAATAGGTACCTACTTCCTCCGTGTTACAGATAGTAGAGGCTGTACTATTGATGCTACAGCAGAGGTTTCTTCACCTGACGCCCTTGTTGTGCGACCAGAATTAGCGCACTCCCAGTTGCTTTGGAGCTTCTAATGGTAGCATCAAACTCAATATCAGTGGAGGTACGAGTCCCTATACGATACGTTGGGAGGATAGTCCTAGTCTTACTACTCGTCAACGAGATAAACTCCAGGCTGGAGAATATGTAGCTCTGATATCTCGATGCTGCTGGATGTACGCTACGCTATCGCTTGAGCTTGACACAGCCAGACGAACTCAAGGTAAACCTCTCCGAAGCCTTTTACCTCTGTAAAGATCAAAGTCGTAATCTACGAGCTACATCCAATCAAGAGAATGTAAGCTACTCACTGGTTGCGTAATGGTCAGCCTCTCAGCGAAACTGGTAAAGAGCTTAGCGTTAGCCGTGCCGGCACTTATCGTGTTATCGTGACCAATGAGGGCGGTTGCACAGCCTCCGCTGAGGTTATAATCCGTGAGAGTCAGACTGAACTACCCATTGATATTACAGCTCCAAGTTCTGTAGACCTAGGAGCAGAGATCCATGTAGTTAATATCAGTCAAATCAAGGCTGATCGACTAAAATGGCACCTCCCTGTCGGGGCAGTTGTCAAGAGCCAGAGTGACGAGAGGCTTATCTTCACAATGAACTCTGCTGGCATATACACAGTAGCACTTGAGGGCTATCTTGGAGACTGCTCAGCACTTGTTAGCCAGCGTATCGAGGTACTACCTGCTGGGAGTGTGACTCTTCCCGATGATAAGGTTGGAGCCATGATCAAACAGTTTCTTGTGACACCTAATCCAACGACAGGAGAATTTAAGGTCTTTATTGAGCCTCGAGAGCCTCAAGACTTTTACACTACGCCTCCTATCTCCGACCATGGTAGAGATGGATAAGAAGGCTCTAAAGAAAGTGCAAGTGCAAACTTTTTGAGTACGAGCTGCGAGGAAATACCTCTGGAGTCTATACCGTAGAGCTTCGTGTCGGGGAAGAGAGGTCTTTGCTCAAGGTGACAAAAACAAGGCAACTAATTTATTTAGATTATAATCGTGATAGCGATGTGGAGATCTAAGCACACTGGGCTTTGCTCAGTCCATACTCTATAAAGTCTTACTCTCTCTTCTCCTTTGTGGAGGAGGGAAGGAGTTGTGCGCTCAGTTCTACCCCATCTATGCTGTCGTTCAGTACTATCGCCACAGAGTCCGCACTTAGTGGACTATTATTCGGGCAGTCGCGATCGCCTTATCATCACGCTGCATAACCGAGATCTTCAGCAGCCGTTACTTCTGGCTCGCTTGCGTTTGCAGATCAAGAGTAATGGCTTCCTTGCCCAGACCCGTGAGGAGCTGTCGTATCCTCAGCTGGAGCTTATGGCGGGTGTGCCAACGCGTCTGACGGCAACAGACCTGATGCCTTACCTTCGTCCGGAGAGCCTGCTTATCAATGGTCGTCTGCGTAATGGTCAGTTCCCGACAGGCTTTTACAGAGATTTCTGTACAAGTGGTCGACTACTATAGCCAGCAAGTCCTCTCGTCTTGGCATACGGCTCGCGCTTATCTGGACAGTAAGCAGCCGCCTATGCTGAACCTTCCCGCAGCGTGATGAGCAAGTGACCTATCGTGATCCGCTCTTCATCCGCTTCCAGTGGTATCCTCGTCATCAAGGGTTAGCTGGTACGGAGTATGAGTTTGTCCTCAAGGAGCTCCCCGATAATGGCGCTGCTCCTCAGGCTGCCTTCGCCTATGGCAACGAGATCTCACCGCACTCGTACGCGTCATACGACGCTCAACTATACTCACCTAGAGCCGATTCTCTTGCCCAATCGACGCTACGCCTGGCAGGTACAGGCTATCGCTCGTGATGGTGTGGATGAGCTAGGTCTGTTTGAGCATGGGGGCTTCAGTGAAATATACTGGTTCACGCTCAACGAGAACTGCCCGTCGCCCACTTGGGGCTGAAGGCGGATCCCCGCTATGCTAAGGTGGACTTCTCGTGGAATAGAGTCGTCGGTGCTACGGGCTATATGCTTTGCCTGTCGCCCGAAGACGAGCAAGGATATCTACGAATGGAGTGAGGTGCAGTCCCTACGGCGAGCGAATGACGCTTGCCCAGCTCAAGCCCGGCTGGACCTACGAATGGCGTGTGAAAGCACGCTCTGCACGGGTGATAAGCCTATCTACTCGGCTATTCAGGAGGTAACGCTACCAAAGAGTAACGTAGACCTTCTGCGCGACTGTGGTAAGGAGCCCCTCGCCCTCAACCTCAGTCCCGATCCCGCCTTAGATATTCAAGTGGGGGATACGGTGACCATTGGTGGTGACTATCCGATGGTGATTACCCAGCTTCAGGGGCTTGGTGATGGCTGGTACTCCGGTCGTGGCACGACACGACTCAGCTCTATCATCGAGCTTCCACGAGTACCTTCGCTTTGATCGCCTTCGTATCAATATCGAGAAGTGTCAGATCGATGGGCTTGTCGAGGCTATCTACGCAGATCAGCCTGGCGGTATTGCCGATCTCGACAAGATCGATGACTGGGGGTAAGACAGTCCAGCCAAGTAAGCTACGCATCAGAGAGCGTAAGGTAGACTTCGCCCTCGGGGAGATGCCTGAGATGAGCTTCGACCCCGAGACCGGAGAGCTGGAGGTGACCGATGCCGAGGGCAAGCCACAGCGTATTAAGCTCGACCTTCCCGAGGGAGGGGCGTCTGCTTCTAGCCTTCCCGATGATCATCACCGACAGTAAGGGCGATAGCTATCAGCTTAGCCCAGACGAGTCGTCAGAGGTCGGTAGCAGCGGAGCATCATCAAGTACCCTCATCAACGGAGGGACGTGTAGGCACGAAGCAAGGCACTTTAAGGTAGAGCGTGTAGAGCGGATCGGCTCTTTTGATGCGAGCCGCTTAGCTCACGGTATAGGCACGGTTCGCTTTGAGCCATCAGCACAGGCACGCTATGCCTTTGACAGCGGCACTGAGTCCTGGTACCAGCGCTCCGTCAAGCTGGACGAGTACTACAAGCCTTTTCGCTAAGGGCTATGTCGCCCCTTGAAGCTCATCCCTCACGGGAGAGCAGGATGTCGTCGCGGCACGCTACGAAGGGAAGAAGGCAATTGACCTGAGCCGTGTTCGCTTTGCTACGTCTCCCTAATAGTCCTGCCCTGCCAGCAGAGCCTCCACGAGGAGAGCAAGACCTGAGTCTCAAGCTCCCGGCAGCGGATGCCCAGAGTAGCTATGATGTCTATGCGATCTATGAGGGGCAGGTCATCGGTAAGCTCCGTGTCGTAAGCTATCCGAAGCAGCGTCATAAGCTGACGCTGGTACCCGTCAATGACGCCAAGCTTGACAAGGCGCAGATAGAGCACGAGCTGAATAGTATCTACGACTCGGTGGGTATTCACTTCGATGTCGAAGTGGATGCTCGCATGCGAGGGGACTATAGCTGGGATCGTGACGGTGACGGTAAGCTCAGCATTGTCGGTAAGAGCTTCTTCGGTCGTGCGCGAGGTGAAGGAGAGTGCGGAGATGGATTACCTGAAGAAGACTTATACGCAGCTTGCAGGTACGCTTGATGGCGTCTACCTCTTCGTTGTGGATGCGGCAGGAGGCTTGGAGGCTCAGCCGAAGGACTTGCTCGGTGAGATGCCCCGTCGTAGTCGCTTCGGGTACATCTTCTCGGGGAATAGCCCGAATGGAGGTGTGTCTGCCTTAAGTCATACCATTGCCCACGAGCTGGAGCACGGCTCTTCACGCTGCAGCACACCTTCGATGACGAGTATGGGGGGACGGAGAGTCAGGGTCAGACACGTAATCTGATGGACTACACCACGGGCAAGGAGCTTGCAGCCTTCCAGTGGAATGTCCTTGCGAATCCAGCTGTCTTCACTGTAGCGGATAAGGCAGAGGAGATATCACTACATAGCTCCGAGAGCTGCATCGTCTCCATTAGCCCAGATCTGTCCCAGTAGCATTACCCAAAGTGGCAAGGTACGTATATGCTGCCTCTGGTCAACCTATTCACCTACCCCCAGGAGCCATCATCAAGGGGCTATTCTATAAGGATACGTCTCGTAATCCAGCCCCAATGGGGAGTATTGCGAGCTTCGAAATAAACGGAGTCCAGTATAATACTTACTATAGGGTCTCCAGCTCGCATTTTGCTTTCTACTAGGCTGATACAACGAGGATTTTTCCCTATCAAGGTTAGTAGGCTCCCTATAGTCCAAATCCAGATTGATGAGGAGGAGAGACGGGTTACAGTGGAGGGTCAGCCTTCTCCCTCTCTAAGGATACTTCTCTTGTGCCGACAAGGTAAAGAGACCTGCAGGGGCAGGACGCTTTGCACTCACACGAGTCGTCAAGGAGAAGATTTCCTTTGGGACGAAGGACTGGGAGCGGACACAGGTAGAGGCTCAAGGATCAGGAAAAGCTTGTAGAGCAGTTCGCCCAGCTCGTCCGTGGATTCACTGCTCGTGACAACGAGTATCTAGGGGAACTACTCTCGGATAAGATCCTAGCCTACGAGAAACTCAATGGCTGTCGCTTCATCATCGTAACTGCTCCCACGAGTCATCTCAGTCTTAGTGAATCTAGTTGGCAGTCTTTCGCAGAGGCTGTCTTCCAGAGGGCAGTACCTAGGCAAACGAGATATCCTCATTACTATCCCATACATTCGGGTGCACGCTCCTGAGGGACGGAGTGGTGATGCATATGCCAGGGCTATCATATGGTTCTGAGTGACTTCGTGGATGAAGCTAAGCTAACCCTGAGGCTATGATCCCAGCCAGTCACTATCTGCTCACCAAGCTGGCTCTACCGTAAGAGGTGTATACTCCTTCGTCTGGGATGTCTTTACTCATACCAGGAAGAAACTAGTCAGACGAAATACCCTCATAAACTATCACACCTGTATCCTCGTCGGGAAGGAACGACAGGAAATCCGGACGAGTATCCCAGCAAGCTACCAATTCCACCCTCACGGTGGATAGCCTCTATGAGCCATTCGCTGAAGAGGTCAGACTATATGTATCCCGACGAGATGCCCTATACAAGTCCCCCAATTTTTATCTCTAGACTCAAGCAGCAACGAGAGGCTCTGCTTAGCTACGTGCATACGCATGAGGTCGGGCATATTCTGCCGGTGATCCAGTGGGCTAAACGAGTACGTGGGACAGAGTGACCCCAAGGTCTGTGAGCAGTATGCCAAGTGGTATGCCTACTACAAGGCTAAGGGGATACCGAATATCCACCGAGAGGATAGTCCTAGAGACAATTGTTTCTACGAGGGAAGGAATGCAATCATCCATCGAGAGATCTTAGGGAACTTTGACAAGGCCTCCCTGCTCCTTAGCACAGTTGGACTAGACTGGATAGCTGATGGTCTAGGAGCTGTTTATGCCACGATAGAGGGTGATACGTCAGAGGGTGTGACCCGAGCAGGCTTCTTTGTGTTTCCCCTTGTTGGGGAGGTGCCAGAACCCTAACAATGAAGGAGCTAGGGGAGGCTGCCGCGAGGAGAGAACTATATCTACAGCGAGAGGGGGAACGGCTGATAGTCGCTCTCGGCAAACAGGCTGGGAACGCCATAGACGAGACGACCAAGCACATCACTTCGCTGGTGGAACAACTTCTGAGAAAGCTAAAAAGCCCCACAGAATGTTACCCCCAGTATCTATAGTGAGCTTCACAAAATCCTATCTGAGTTCAGCCCCTGAAGCGCTCGATAAACTCCTTCACATCAAAGGTGTCGATATCGTACTAAATGATATGGCACAGAGCTGGCGGAAGCTCCAAGGGGAAGTTCCAGTTACAGTACTTTGCCAACCACCTTGCTGAGGGTACGAGCATCGTCCAGTTTGAGGTTAAGGAGGAGATTAAGATTGGCAAGGAGACCGTTGCTCGTACATATGACATCGTGACAGAAAAGGGGATGCAGGAGACACGTTATGAGCTGAAGAACTGGTCTGGCTGGCAGAGCTGGTCTAGTAAGGCTTTCCGAGATCAGTTCCTAAAGGATCTCTCCACAATGGCTAAAGGCAAGAGGGTCAAGTGGGTCTTTAGTGGTCACAAGATGAACCGAGAGGAGGTTAAGCGGAAGATCATTAAAGCACTGCAAGACGATAAGTGGAAAGCTCAGCTCACCTCTATGATACAGGATCTCTCCGACAAATCTTCTCTGGAGACAATCTTTGGGGCAGAGATTGGCGATGCCGAGTCACTCATTAAGGCTATTGATGAGCGTGACACTATCTTTGATTTTTCTCTTCGAAATAACAAAAACAATAAGTATGTTTCAGCTTCTCTCAAAACACTCCTTTTTCCTTAGTGAGGACATACGCGGATCAGGGTATTCCTTGGCTTTCGAGCATCTGATGGAGAACGCCATCTTTATCCCTACTCCCTTGATGGGGAGCTTGAGGGAAGAGCTTGAGCTCTCTAAGAAGGGCCCGATTAGTTGGATCTATCTGCGTAGTGGCCTTTGGCTTATCCAGTACGAGGGAGCCTCAAAGGAGGATACCCATATATATTCGATTGAAGGAGAATGGCAACAGACCATCCCTCATCTGCACGCAGACCTATATATTCTACCGACGAAGGAGGACTGTGTCTATCTTATAAATAATCGCTTTGTTAAGTATAATCTCTCCACTCATGAGTATTGGGATCTGGGGCAATTTTCACTAAAAAAACCCTTCCTATATAAGGGGTGTCACTGTGGTCTCCACTTCTTCACATGTGAGGGTCAGAGCCAGTTAGTAGCTATGCGAGATAAGGACGGACAAGGACTGGAGGAGGTCTATCGGCTGGACTTTGCTGAGAGCGGTCGTGGCTATTCCGTTTGGCACAATGGAATCGTCCCCGGAAAAATTGACTTCATCAACTACTACAGCTTCGATCTGTGGGTGACGACCCAAGAGCACCTACATCGTATAGATGTAGCTACGGGAAAGGTGATCGAGAGGAAAGATGAGCCACTACCTAAGATGTTTATCAAGGGGTCGCTAGGATATTCCTTATTCAACAGTTACTATACTGTATTTGACTTCGAGGCTGGGCGCATGCTCTGTAACGTACGGAGGGATCGCTTTGCCTACGAAGGGAAGGAATATAGCGCAGGGTATACGAGCCTCTTGCTACACGAAGGGATCTTCTATGTCTCGGTGCGGGTGTCGGGTATCTTCTTCCTTGCGGCCTTCGATGTGCAGACGGAGGAGTTTGTTTGGCACGACCTCTGGGGCGGTTGGGATATCAACTCCGTGCACATCGTCGGCGACCGAATGATCGCCCACTCCCACGACGAGGTACGCATCTACCAACGGATAAGTCCGTCTGACAGCAATCCCTAAAGAATCGAGGATATGTTTCAGCTTCTCTCAAAGCACTCCTTTTCCTTAGTGAGGACATACGCGGATCGGGTATTCCTTGGCTTTTCGAGCTTCTGATGGAGAACGCCGTATTTATCCCTACTCCCTTGATGGGGAGCTTGGGGCAGAACTTGAGTTCTCTAAGAAAGACCCGATTAGTTGGATCTATCTGCGTGGTGGTACTTTTGGCTTGTCCAGTACGAGGGTGCCTCTAAAGAGGATACCCATATATATTCGATTGAAGGAGAATGGCAACAAACCATCCCTCATCTGCACGCAGACCTATATATCCTAAAGTCAGAGGAGGACTGGGTCTATCTTATAAATGAACGCTTCATTAAGTACAATCTCTCCACCCATGAGTATCGGGATCTGGGTTTGTTTCCTCTTGAAGAACCCTTCTTTTATGAGGGTAGCCACCGTGGTCTCCACTTCTTCACTTGCGAGGGGAAGAGCCAGCTGGTAGCCATGCGAGATAAGGATGGTCAAGGCTTGGAAGAGGTATATCGGCTGGACTTTGCTGAGAGCGGTCGATGCTACTCAATATATAGCAATAAAGTAGAGCCTGGGGAAATTTATTTCATCAATTTCTATGGCTCAGACTTATGGGTAACAACCTACGAACGCCTGCACCGAGTAGAAATAGAGACAGGGCAAGTCCTTAGAAGTGAGAGAGGAGATGATACTGCCCAAGATGTCTCATTGTGGGGATCTTGGCTACTCTATCCTTGCCAGCTTCTATAAGATATTCGACTTCAAAGCTGGGCAGATGCTCTACAGGGGGCGCTTGGATAGGTTTACTCACGAGGGAAAGGAATATAGCGCTCAGACCAATGGCACTCTTGCTACACGAAGGGATCTTCTACGTCTCGGTGCGGGTGTCGGGTATCTTCTTCCTCGCAGCCTTCGATATCCAGACGGAGGAGTTTGTTTGGCACGACCTCTGGGGCGGTTGGGATATCAATTCCGTGCACATCGTCGGCGACCGAATGATCGCCCACTCCCACGATGAGGTACGCATCTACAAGCGGGCTGATTAACGTGTCTTACACAGCTGTTCTGAGGTTCGGGCTTTACGCCTCTCCGCACCGTCTCTGTCGCTTGCGTCACCGCTCCCCACCGTGGGGAGGTAGTCGCGACCTATATAGGTCAGTGGGGCGACCACTATTGGTTGACTCGTGAACCACTATAGGTTTGCACCCCGCACCACTATAGGTTTGTACCCCCGGGCGAGTAGTGGTATGCATCCCCTCCTCCGCAAGCCCGCACGCTACCGCGCCTCTCGCCCCCGCTGTACTCCCCGCTGAAAGGACTAACTTTGACAGCAAAAGATGCTCCGTTTTTAGATCCTTCACGAGCCGACGGCTCGTTCGCGAGACGAGATTGATCGCCCGACCCTCACATCGTAATAAGCTCTGTAAGCTATAAAGCTCCATAATAACAGTCTCATGTATCTCCTCAGGCATAGTCTTCGTCTACTCGTGCTGCTACTGACACTCAGTTTAGGTGTCGGTGGTCAGCTGTTTGGTCAGTACTATCCTGTTCATCGCGACTATTCAGTGGACCTCTCCGCAGAGTCCGCACTTAGTGGACTATTATTCCGGCAGTCGCGATCGTCTTATCATCACGCTGCATAACCGAGATCTTCAGCAGCCGTTACTTCTGGCTCGCTTACGTTTGCAGATCAAGAGTAATGGCTTCCCTAGCCCAGACCCGCGAGGAGCTGTCGTATCCTCAGCTGGAGCTTATGGCGGGTGTGCCAACGCGTCTGACGGCAACAGACCTGATGCCTTACCTTCGTCCGGAGAGCCTGCTTATCAATGGTCGTCTGCGTAATGGTCAGTTCCCGACAGGCTTTACAGAGATTTCTGTACAAGTGGTCGACTACTATAGCCAGCAAGTCCTCTCGTCTTGGCATACGGCTCGCGCTTATCTGGACAGTAAGCAGCCGCCTATGCTGAACCTTCCGCAGCGTGATGAGCAAGTGGCCTATCGTGATCCGCTCTTCATCCGCTTCCAGTGGTATCCTCGTCATCAAGGGTTAGCTGGTACGGAGTATGAGTTTGTCCTCAAGGAGCTCCCCGATAATGGCGCTGCTCCTCAGGCTGCCTTCGCCTATGGCAACGAGATCTACCGCACTCGTACGCGTCATACGACGCTCAACTATACTCACCTAGAGCCGATTCTCTTGCCCAATCGACGCTACGCCTGGCAGGTACAGGCTATCGCTCGTGATGGTGTGGATGAGCTAGGTCTGTTTGAGCGTGGGGGCTTCAGTGAAATATACTGGTTCACGCTCAACGAGAACTGCCCTCGTCTACACGAGGGCTGAAGGCGGATCCCCGCTATGCTAAGGTGGACTTCTCGTGGAATAGAGTCGTCGGTGCTACGGGCTATATGCTTGCCTGTCGCCCGAAGACGAGCAAGGATATCTACGAATGGAGTGAGGTGCAGTCCCTACGGCGAGCGAATGACGCTTGCCCAGCTCAAGCCCGGCTGGACCTACGAATGGCGTGTGGGCGCGCTCTGCACGGGTGATAAGCCTATCTACTCGGCTATTCAGGAGGTAACGCTACCAAAGAGTAACGTAGACCTTCTGCGCGACTGTGGTAAGGAGCCCCTCGCCCTCAACCTCAGTCCCGATCCCGCCTTAGATATTCAAGTGGGGATACGGTGACCATTGGTGGTGACTATCCGATGGTGATTACCCAGCTTCAGGGGCTTGGTGATGGCTGGTACTCCGGTCGTGGCACGACACGACTCAGCTCTATCATCGAGCTTCCACGAGTAGTCCCTTCGCTTTGATCGCCTTCGTATCAATATCGAGAAGTGTCAGATCGATGGGCTTGTCGAGGCTATCTACGCAGATCAGCCTGGCGGTATTGCCGATCTCGACAAGATCGATGACGGGGTAAGACAGTCCAGCCAAGTAAGCTACGCATCAGAGAGCGTAGGTAGACTTCGCCCTCGGGGAGATGCCCGAGATGAGCTTCGACCCCGAGACCGGAGAGCTGGAGGTGACCGATGCCGAGGGCAAGCCACAGCGTATTAAGCTCGACCTTCCCGAGGGAGGGGCGTCTGCTTCAGCCTTCCCAATGATCATCACCGACAGTAAGGGCGATAGCTATCAGCTTAGCCCCGCTGAGTCGTCAGAGGTGAGTAGCAGTGGTGCATCATCAGGTACCTCATCAACGGAGGGACGTGTAGGCACGAAGCAAAGTACTCAAGGTAGAGCGTGTAGAGCGGATCGGCTCTTTTGATGCGAGCCGCTTAGCTCGTCGGTATAGGCACGGTTCGCTTTGAGCCATCAGCACAGGCACGCTATGCCTTTGACAGTGGCACTGAGTCCTGGTACCAGCGCTCCGTCAAGCTGGATGAATACTACAAGCCTTTTGCTAAGGACTATATCGCTCCCTGGAAGCTCATCCCTGTGGGTGAGCAGGATGTCGTCACGGCACGCTACGAAGGGAAGAAGGCAATTGACCTGAGCCGTGTTCGCTTTGCTACGTCTCCCTAATAGTCCTGCACTGCCAGCAGAGGCTCCACGAAGAGAGCAAGACCTGGAGTCTCAAGCTACCGGGGACGGATGCCCAGAGTAGCTATGATGTCTATGCGATCTATGAGGGGCAGGGTCATCGGTAAGCTCCGTGTCGTAAGCTATCCGAAGCAAAGCTATCGTGTGCGTCTCGTATCTGTGAATGGACAGCGTGTGGGCGATGTCTCAGAGCTAAGTCAGCACCTCAATAACATCTACCAGCAAGTAGGGGTAGAGTTTAGGCTCTCCGAGACGGATAGTTTCAAGCAGAGCTATCGAACGGGCATATCAGGCAAGACCTTAAGAAGCTCCGTGACAGCTACGAAGAGCAACACCCACTCGGCAAGGATGAGGTCTGTGTCTTTGTGCTTAGCTCAGAGCTAAGCAAGTCATCGAAGCTCGAGGATGTAGAGGGCTTAATGCCTCGCAAGAGTCGTTTCGGCTACATCTTTACAGGCAATAGCCCCAATGGAAAAAGCCTTGCCCGGACCCTAGCCCACGAACTGGGTCGCGTCTCTTCACGCTCCAACATAGCTTCGACGATGAGTACGGAGGTAAGCAGTCACAGAACGAAAACTGCGAACCCTCATGGACTACACGGTGGGGGCGACCAAGCTCGTGGCATTCCAGTGGAATATCATCTCTAACCCAGCTCCATTCACAGCACTAGACAGAGAGAAGGATATACGCTTTGCATCGGGGGCTGTACTAACCCCCAATCTTGATTTGACTCGAGTTGATGGAACGAGTACTTTATATGTTTCAAATATTTATAGAAATAAGCTAGTACAAGGTACTTTACCTGGTTTTGTGCTCCCGCTATCCGGAGGCACTGAGGAGTACTATGCTTGGGATGGTTCTAGCTATCGCTCTACCAGCTCAGGTGAGAGCTATACTATAGAAAGCGAGGCTTACACAGATGTTCCAATATATCTGTTCTATAATCTTGATAAGGATTGTGGTAAGAAAGCTTATGTGGTAGTTAGTTACAGTGATTTGTCTGAAGTCTTGAAGCTCAAGAAAAATGGACAAATTGATTCGGCAAGGAGAGTACTATTAAGACTCATACATGAGAAGGAGAGTTCTTCTAAGGTTGTAGCATGTATTGTTGGTTCTGAAGATCCTGTTGAGGGAGCTTGAGAGAGCAATCAGTGCCTCTAGATTGTAGCGCGGAGGATGTCGTAGCTCTCCAGAAGAGCTACCAAGATGCCCTAAAGACTAAACTGAGAGGGGATATACAAGAGCTTGTAAGTCTTCTAAAAGCAATATTGCAATGAGCCTTGTTTCTTTTGAACATATAAGTATTGATGTACGTCTTAAGATACTAAGTAAGCTTTATTCGTGATGATGTAGATGACAGCATCTGGGAGTTCTCCTATGGTAAGCTGAGTGTCGGGGATACCTTCTTCCTTGATAAGCTTCTCTTGAGTACCCCAGAGTCAGATCGTCTAACGCTCCTCAAAGAAGGCTTCATCGCCAATGGAGGAAGTGGCTACAGATCCTCCTTAGTAAGAGCAAAGGCTTTTGGAATAATGATGTGACCATTCCCGACCTCCTCCCTTGATGAGTGAGTTGGGAGACTGGGTACAGCTATATTATAAGGATTTGTCCATCCCGATTACGACAGGGGTGGTGAATGGTATTGGCATTTCTGGGTTCGATGAGCTGAAGTATTCACTTGCATCTGTTACCCCTGTGTGCCTTTGGGACTGGTCGAGATAGTGATAACTTCTTCTACACCAGACAGGCTGATAATGGTCTACTTTATGATCTGAGGCTGAACCCTAACTCTTGGGGACGTATTGTCTTCCAGGATGGGCGCATAACCTTTGTACAACACTTCGTTGGTACAGCTCCATGGCGAGTATCTGCACACTTCAGATAAGCGTCTCCCTAGAGCATATAATATCACGACCCAGCTATCTGTCTCTCCATTCAGTCGTTGTCATTATTGCTTCGCGCGACTACAAGGGATTAGGTATTAAGGCTGGGGTAGAGTATACGATCCCCTGCTTTCTTGGCGGCTGTCTATCAGCAGTATCTTGCTGATAACGCTTTGGAGCAAGATATAAGGACCTTGGGGAACTATGCTGCCATTACAGCTGCCGTCTTATCTGCTCCTTTGACAGAGGGGGATCGTTAGTCGCTTATAGCGCGATTGCTTCCGGTATAGTCGCAGCGGCTGATGAGGCTCTGAAATCAGGGCGATTGAAGCTCGGAAGCAGTGAAGCTTATGATGCCCAGTATGAAGACTTCTATCAGGCTTGGGAGCAACTTTATAATGTGGCAGCGTGGACAGATGGTGGTGTAGGTGTAGCCCAGCTATATCGCTCCATCAGAGCGGTGAGTATCGCTAAGTCTATTAAGCGCCTTGTTGCCGAAAGTAAGCTCTGTGGCAAGGAGGCTGCTGTGGCTAAGGCTTTGGGCGTGCCACTCGTAAAAACTCGTTGGTATACCTAGACTGCCTGAGCTTATTCGTAAGAATCGGCAGTTGGTAGAGGCTCCTCAGGCAAATTAAGAGTGCGAGTGGTAAGACATTGGAGCAAGGCGTTGATGGCTTTGTCAAAAGGTTTAAGGATCTATATGAGTCGTGTCCCAAAGAATCCATCAAGTCGCTGGATGAGTTGCTCGATGACTTTGAGTACCTCGTCAATGAGCATCTTCAGACCTAGCCCAGAGACATAAGCAAGACCAGCTCGCTGCATTTATCAATGAGATGATGCAGACAACGGATAAGTTCAAGGCTGGGGCAACTACCCTTGAAGTCATCCGTCATCCAGAGAAGTATATCTCCGCTAAGTATAGCTCAAGACTCTCGGATCTGGAGCTTGAGGACTTAATCTCTCATACAGCCGGTTCAGGGAGCTTCAGATTTGATGTCAAATGGAGAGCAAAAAGATTCTCAAAAAGCCTGGTTACGTTCAAATACTCATTGATACCCAAAAACTATGCTCGAGCTAGCAATATGTTCGGAGATTTAAGTAGTTTAAAGCCTACCTTCAGGAAATTGATAGCTTTGACCAGCTCTATATCATACAGCAAGGAGGTAGAGGCGTTACGCGTGAGCAGATAATAGCTCAACTCGAACGAGCCATAGCAAAAGACGCGGAAAGTGTATATATAACGAATCAAAAGATCTGGAATAAGTTTAGAATCAAGAATGCAACTGAGCTGTATGAAAAAAATGTAGTGCTCAGGAGTTGTCAAGAAGTGAGCTGTTCCAGGCATTCAGAAATATTGTTGTGATAACCAAATAATATAGATATGCAATATAGGAAGAGCAATAAACTGGTGAATGTTTGTGGATTTGATCCACAAAGTGGGTGTTATTCTTTTACACACGATGGAAGGAAGTATCTTTGCTTGTGTGATGAACTTTTTCAGAAAGATGAGGCACCTGTAGAGATAAGGACCCAAAGGAGAATTTCTGTACCTATGGTATGCTTCGGTTGGTAAGCTAGAGGTCTATTTGAACAAGAGAGTATTAAGTTCAGTGGAAAAGAACACTTATTTGATTGATGGAAAAATCCTTGTATGTTGGATATCGCTCTGGTTTTTGATGAGTACAATCTATTGAATCCCATAACAGGAGAATTCTCGCTAAGTTCCCATATCCCTTATGAGCTATATGTGGAAGATGATGTGCTAATAGCATACGATGATTTTTTTATAAGAAAGAGATTAGGCGCATTGATAATAAGACTGAGGCTCTATGGTCTTTCCCCTTTGTAGATCTTGGTGAGGATAATATCTACACGCCAGGGGAAGTAGATCACATCGTCAAAATACTGGGGATTGTTAATGATTTGCTTTGGTTTTCCACCCAGTTTGGCCGTTTAGTAGCTCTTGATGTAGCTACAGGGAAGGTGGCGTACCAGTTTTCCGGCAATCCTGCAGATCGGGACAAAGTAGAATACACTCAAGTTACAGGACTTGGAGATTGTTTCTTTCGGGAGATTGATAGCTCTATTGTTTGTATTAGTTACTTGGGCTTTCAGGTGATTGACGCCACTACAGGTGACCTTGCAGAGAGTTCTATCTTTTTAGAGGAAGATCCCGATGGTATTGGTAGGTTTGATTATATCTACGCTCCCAATCTTCAGGGTGATTACTTTACCTTTCTGGCGGAGATGAAAACTGATTGGTACGGCATAGGCCGAGTGGGCATCTTTGATTTGAAAGCTCGCAAGCTACTATGGACAGAGGAAATAATTCCCCTTGAGGAAAGAAAGGCAACTGGTAATCACTTGGTCACATCCCAACCGCTCTACATATCAGGCGATAAGCTATACATTAAAGATGTGAAAGATACCCTACATATCTTCCAGAGAGAGTAGATGGTGTAGGTGATTTTTGCTCCGTTTCTAATATAAGTAGATATATATCAATGTAAGATTGGTATTCTTTATCGCTCACTCTTACTTGGGATCCTTGTCCGTGTATATGACATCGTTGCTGATGAGAGAAGGTTGGGATATCGATTCCGTGCGCATCGTCGGCGACCGAATGATAGCTCACTCCCACGACGAAGTACGCATCTACCAGCGGGCTAATTAACGTGTCTTACTCAGCTGTTCCGAGGCTCGGGCTTTACGCCCCTCCTCACCGTCTTCGCTGTATGCCCCCCACCGTGGGGAGGTAGTAGCGACCTATATAGGTCAGCGGGGCGACCAGTATTGGTCGACGTGCGAACCACTATAGGTTACTACCACCGACCACTATTGGTTGACTCGTGAACCAATATAGGGTTTGCACCCCATACCACTATTGGTTTGTACCACGGGCGAGTAGTGGTAGGCATCCCCTCCTCCGCAAGCCCGCGTGCTACCGCGCCTCTGCGCCCCCGCTGTACTCCCCGCTGAAAGGGCTAACTTTGACAGCAAAGATGCTCCGTTTTTAGATCCTTCACGAGCCGATGGCTCGTTCACGAGGTGAGATTGATCGCCCGCCTCACATCATAATAAGCTCAGCAAGCTATAAAAGCTTAATAGTAATAGTCTCGATGTATCTCCTTAGGCATAGTCTTCGTCTACTCGTACTGCTACTGACACTTAGTTTAGGTGTCGGTGGTCAGCTGTTTGGTCAGTACTATCCTGTTCATGCGACTGTTCAGTGGCCCTCTCCGCAGAGTCCGCACTTAGTGGACTATTATTCGGGCAGTCGCGATCGTCTTATCATCACGCTGCATAACCGGGATCTTCAGCAGCCGTTACTTCTGGCTCGCTTGCGTTTTCAGATCAAGAGTAATGGCTTCCTTGCACAGACCCGCGAGGAGCTGTCGTATCCTCAGCTGGAGCTTATGGCGGGTGTACCGACGCGTCTGACGGCAACAGACCTGATGCCTTACCTTCGTCCGGAGAGCCTGCTTATCAATGGTCGTCTGCGTAATGGTCAGTTCCCGACAGGGCTTTACAGAGATTTCTGTACAGGTGGTCGACTACTATAGCCAGCAAGTCCTCTCGTCTTGGCATACGGCTCGCGCTTATCTGGATAGTAAGCAGCCGCCAATGCTGAACCTCCCCCAGCGTGATGAGCAAGTGGTATATCGTGACCCACTCTTCATCCGCTTCCAGTGGTATCCCACGTCATCAAGGTCTGGCTGGTACGGAGTATGAGTTTGTCCTCAAGGAGCCCCCGATAATGGCGCTGCTCCTCAGGCTGCCTTCGCCTATGGTAATGAGATCTACCGCACCCGAACTCGTCATACTACGCTCAACTATACTCACCTAGAGCCGATTCTCTTGCCCAATCGGCGCTACGCCTGGCAGGTGCAGGCTATCGCTCGTGATGGTGTAGATGAGAACTCGGTCTGTTTGAGCGTGGGGGCTTCAGCGAAAATATACTGGTTCACACTCAATGAGAACTGCCCCACGTCCTACAGGGCTGAAGGCAGATCCCCGCTATGCTAAGGTAGACTTCTCGTGGAATAGAGTCGTCGGTGCTACGGGCTATATGCTTTGCCTGTCGCCCGAAGACGAGCAAGGATATCTACGAATGGAGCGAGGTGCAGTCCTACGGCGAGCGAATGACGCTTGCCCAGCTCAAGCCCGGCTGGACCTACGAATGGCGTGTGGGACGCTCTGCAGCAGGGCGATAAGCCTATCTACTCGGCTATTCAAGAGGTAACGCTGCCTAAGAGTAACGTAGACCTTCTGCGCGACTGTGGTAAGGAGCCACCGCGCGCTAACCTCAGTCCCGATCCCGCCTTAGATATTCAAGTGGGGGATACGGTGACCATTGGTGGTGACTATCCGATGGTGATTACCCAGCTCCAGGGGCTTGGTGATGGCTGGTACTCCGGTCGTGGTACGACACGACTCAGCTCTATCATCGAGCTTCCGCGAGTAGCCCTTCGCTTTGATCGCCTTCGTATCAATATCGAGAAGTGTCAGATCGATGGGCTTGTCGAGGCTATCTACGCAGATCAGCCTGGCGGTATTGCCGATCTCGACAAGATCGATGACGGGGGTAAGAGAGTCCAGCCAAGTAAGCTACGCATCAGAGAGCGTAAGGTAGACTTCGCCCTCGGGGATATGCCCGATATGAGCTTCGACCCCGAGACCGGAGAGCTGGAGGTGACCGATGCGGAGGGCAAGCCACAGCGTATTAAGCTCGACCTTCCCGAGGGAGGGGCGTCTGCTTCAGCCTTCCCAATGATCATCACCGACAGTAAGGGCGATAGCTATCAGCTTAGCCCCGCTGAGTCGTCAGAGGTGAGTAGCGTGGTGCATCATCAGGTACCTCATCAACGGAGGGACGTGTAGGCACGAAGCAAAGTACTCAAGGTAGAGCGTGTAGAGCGGATCGGCTCTTTTGATGCGAGCCGCTTTAGCTCATGGTATAGGCACGGTTCGCTTTGAGCCATCAGCACAGGGCACGCTATGCCTTTGACAGCGGCACTGAGTCCTGGTACCAGGGACCCGTCAAGCTGGACGAATACTACAAGCCTTTTTGCTAAGGGCTATATCGCCCCCTGGAAGCTCGTCCCTGTGGGTGAGCAGGATGTCGTCGCGGCACGCTACGAAGGGAAGAAGGTGATTGACCTTAGCCGTGTTCGCTTTGCTACGTCTCCTAATAGTCCTGCACTGCCAGCAGAGCTCCACGAAGAGAGCAAGACCTGGAGTCTCAAGCTCCCGGCAGCGGATGCCCAGAGTAGCTATGATGTCTATGCGATCTATGAGGGTGAGGTCATCGGTAAGCTCCGTGTCGTAAGCTATCCGAAGCAAAGCTATCGTGTGCGTCTCGTATCTGTGAATGGGCAGCGTGTGGGCGATGTCTCAGAGCTAAGTCAGCACCTCAATAAAATCTACCAGCAAGTAGGGGTAGAGTTTAGGCTCGCCGAGACGGATAGTTTCCAAGCAGAGCTATCAAAGCGGGCATATCAGGCAAGACCTTAAGAAGCTCCGTGACAGCTACGAAGAGCAACACCCACTCAACAAGGATGAGGTCTGTGTCTTTGTGCTTAGCTCAGAGCTAAGCAAGTCATCGAAGCTCGAGGATGTAGAGGGCTTAATGCCTCGCAAGAGTCGTTTCAGCTACATCTTTACAGGCAATAGCCCCAATGGGAAAAAGCCTTGCCCGTACCCTAGCCCACGAACTGGGGTAGGCCTCTTCACGCTCCAACATAGCTTCGACGATGAGTACGGGAGGTAAGCAGTCACAGGATGAAACTGCGAACCTGCATGGACTACACGGAGGGGCGACCAAGCTCGTGGCATTCCAGTGGAATATCATCTCTAACCCAGCTCCATTCACAGCACTAGACAGAGAGAAGGATGCACAGATTAACCGGGAGACCAAGCGAGTCCATATAAGCAATAAAGCATCTGAACGCTTGGCTAGAAGCCCTGCTTTTTGCTCCTAATGGGCGCTTATTCCTTCTCCCTAAGGATGCTACGATATACTCTATCGCCTGTGGTGATGCCTCGCTAGAGCAAGTGCCTCTTGGAGCCGTTACTACCTTCACGTGGCAAGAGGAGGTTTATAGAAGCATCTACGACACTAATCGTGAGGAGTTCTTCCTATATAGGAATGATAGGGAGAGCCATTTGCCCTGAGTGGGTTGAGTCAGGTACTCCGTCTGAGCTACGTTTTGATTACGACAAATGCTTGCTGTTCATAGATGGTGAGAGCTTCCGATTGATTGCTCCAGCTGTCGCTCAGTCTCGCGTTCAGATTAACTCTTCTATAATTGAGATTAGCAAAAGCTACTGAGGGTCTGCTTCGATATGCTATTGACCTGAGACATAAGGAAGGTAAGACCATTGAGGATAATCAGCTTTCTTCAAACAAGGAGGTCATCTCATTGCTTAAAGCGGAAGTTGTCAAGGCTCTAAGTAAGACTCCCAATCAAAAAGCATCTCAATCCGAGTCTACAGGATAAACTACAAGCCTATGAGCAGATTAATGGCAGACGCTTTGTCGTAGTTACTTGTTCCATCCCTTATGTAAGTAAATCTGTTGAGGAATGGAGTGCCTTAGCGTCAAGAGTCTTTAATGAATCAGGCTTAGGGATAAGGATATCCTTATTACGATTCCTTATATGACACTTCCTGGTCTGGTGCGGGGAGCTGGATCGACCTTCTATATGCCTGGTGTCGCACAGGGTACTCAAGCTGTGATAGCTCCACTCTCAGGACGCTTTGACAACTCCAAGTATCCGGCTGGCAGGAATCAGGTACGGGATGGAAGATTTTATCCTCGAGGTCTTCCGTCAGACTCGTAAAAAGGTTACCCTCTATAAGGGATATTTCTCAGCATCTCGTTCTATTACCGTGGTTGCAGACCACAAGGGCGGGAAGGAACTTAGTGGCTATCCTTATAATAGGGTTATCATCCCATATATCCAGAAGGGCAGCGACCAGTTGATTAATGTTGTCCAGACATACCAAACAAGAGAGCGTATTAGGTTAAAAGACTCTTGGTGCCACTGATGGGAACATTACGCCACAGGGTTATGGGCATAATGATAATCAAAAATGGCTGGAGCAGAACTACTGGTACCAGTATTTTTCAAGCTAGCGGAATATGCTGATCAGTTTGATCAGTACGAGCCCTCATACAGTATCCGACCCTATACACTATAGAGAGGGCTTTCTTGATGCTGATAATGGTAAGGGGCTGAAGAATTATGAAGCTTACCTCTTGCAGTATGCCTACGATAATGTACTTAAGAAGCTTAATCTTAATCTTCGCTCAGGCTTTTACTTCAAGCAGGAGCATACTCTGACGGATAAGACCGATTGGTTCCTCACTCATTATGTGGATGAGCCTGTGTATGCAGTACTTGATAGGGCATCCATAGCGCTGGCTTTTGTAGCTTTGATGCTGTTCCAGATGCTTTTAATGTCTTTTATAGTACGATCCGAGGAGATTATAGTAATGCCAGCTTTGCAAGTATATCACTTATACTTCCTGGATCGATCTCCTCTAAATCAATCAAAACGGCTGAGGAGTACATCAACAAACCTCTGTTTGGGCTGATTAAAGACCAAGCTAAGGTAAGCATAGAGCCTATTAGTAGAAGCCATTGAAAGAGGTTCGAAACAGTTGGCTCGTGGGGCTACAAACGAGTACTTAGAAAGACTACTAAAGTCTGATACTAGAGGCGCTTTACGTGTTGTTCCCCATCGTGATGTCGTTGATGCCCAGGAGCTTTTTGATAAGATCAGGGCATCCTAAATTAGCACAACAAGTTGATGCCTTAAGAGTAGTTGTTGACATAAGAAATCATCGAAACTTTAAGGCTTTTGGGCTGACTGATGAGCTATTAGGAAGAATAGCAAGTACAATCAATACTGATGGTTATGCTCAAATTGTTTCTAATCTCAGGGTACTCATTGATAAGTTTGCCCCAAATAAAATCAAAGGCTTAGAGCTGCTGGTTAATAACTTGGGACATACAGAATCATCATTTCGTGAAGGTGCAGAATGGACACTACGCTATTTGGCGAACAATGCTGATGAATTTACTGGTGCCTCAAAGGTTAGCTTTGAGGTCCTAGAAATACTACCTAATGGCAGAAGACGTATTGCGGATATGGTTGTAGAGTATCCGGGTCAATCTCCAGTCTATTACGAGTTCAAGTCCGTGAAGAATCTTCCTCCCAATGATTTTGTCGGGCAGTTCTCGAATGATTTAGATAGACCTAACTTTAGTATAAAGAACCTGAAGTGGGTCTTTGATAGGAGGAAGATTAGTTCTAAAGGATTTGCAAAAACTTAGAAATAAGTTAGAGTCAATAATAACTAATAAAATGGCTGAAAGCTATGGATATGTTGATGCTGATGATATGATTGACGTTTTGTTTGATAAAGTGTTTGTAGTAAAATAGATTATGAAGATTAAAGAAGTACGAGAGATCATAAGAGGGGCTGGATATATACGGAATAATCCTCTAGGCATTATGTGGTTTCATGGAGAAAGCACAGAACTGAATGGAGTTGAAATTTCGAAGAAGGAGCTTTTCTTCGGGCTGGTTTGCGAGGAGGAGTATTTGCTGCGATGAGTTTCTAATGGAGACATCTACGAGATGACTTTGAGTGGGGTTAAGCTACAGCTACAAGTAGACAAAGCTGTAGGATATCCTATGATAGGCGAACTCCCCTATTTCTATGTCACGAATAAACGAGATAAGGAGAAAGGGAATACATCTACAGATATATTCAAAATGGGAGGTGTTATGGACTAGATCATATCCCTATAGACTTATCGAGCAGTTTGGGGACTATGCTCTTCTATGGGGTACCTTAGGAGGACCGAAGGAAGGTGGCTGCCAGCTCATCGAGCTCGCTACTGGAGCTGTGGTTTGGGAATTAGACCATCCAGATGCTTACATCAGCCAAGTTTACCCCTATGAGGATAAGGTGGTTGTGTCTGGTTTTTGGGAGCTAGGGACTAGGGAACGAATCGGGTGCTGTGCGTAGAGGTGCCATCAGGCAAGGTATTGTGGGAGAATGATGCCTCAAGAGAGTACAAAAAGTACGGAGAGGATAAGCTGGTACAGTTCTATGTCCATTATTGGGAGGACGGCAATGATGATGAAGACTTATACACAGAGTTGGATGTTCATACTGGCGAGGTCTATACTCGTAGGTATCCAGGCTATAATGCCAATGTATTTGTCACGACTATCTACAAGGACTACCTGTTCTATGGCGCAGAGAAAGCTGATGCCTATGTCGGAGCGATAGACTTACGCACTCGTGAAATGCTGGATGAAGTAAAGGTTGATTTTTACGCCAGGTGATTTCAATCACATAAAAGAGCATCGGCGTACACGAAGGGCAGCTCTACGTGGAGATTCAGACTGAACACGACCATAGCGATATCATGTTCTCGACCTAGAACGAGGACGAGTAGCTCATAAGTTTAAGCAACTGAATGCAATATAATTAGCAGTGAATATCAGTACTAAGCAACTACCGAGTCTTCTATTAGCAGTCGGGCTTCTTTTTCCTCTCGTCCTGCCTCAAGGAGACGGCATGCTTACATCGCCTCGTCCTTTGAGGTTACGATTGCAGAGGATAAGACTTCTCCGGTGACGGTCAAGCTACAGAATAATAGCTATGGTGCGGATGAGTATGAGTGGACGTTCGAGGGGCGGTGTGCCAGCCAGCTCAAGGGATAGAGCCCCCGAGTCTGTAACCTTCACAGAAGCGGGTGAGCATAAGATTCGCTTACGTGTATGGAATGCTGTTGATGAGCGCATCAGCGAGCAAGTTATCCGTGTGGACTCTGCGATGAGTATTGACTTTGACTATGCTATTGCTATCAATGATATTGCTCCAGGGGTAGTATCTATTAGCAATAAGAGCCGAGGGGGTAGTCGCTATGAGTGGACTTTTTGAGGGAGGTAACCCCAGCTCATCTACAGAGCAATATCCCTCCGCTGTTACTTTTGCAGATGGAGGCATACATCGCATTCATCTCAAGGTCTTCAATGGTAGTCGTTATGAGGAGCAAAGTAAAAAGCTTTTACGCTACAGCCCGCTATGCAGGCAGACTTCGACTATGGTACATTGCCGTAGACCAAGACTGGGAGGTACCCTCTAACGCTACAGACTCGGAACCTAACTAGTGGAGGACTAAGCTATCGTTGGTCTTGCGAGGGAGCCGTGATAGATAACGCTACTGCTGAAGCGCCCTTCGGTGCGTTTTTGAGCAGGCTGGTATTTATCGCCTTAGACTGATTGCCAGCAACGGTAAGGAGGACAAGGTTGTTGAGAAGACATTAACGATAAAGCCCAATAGTGGTCTGGTCTTCCAGCAAGACCTTAAGTTTGGCATTAACGAAGCTAAGAATAGTATCGGTTGCTTCTATTCCTCTCGCTTAGGGTGGCGTGTTAACCTCTCAGCGTATCGCACAAGAGAATGTAGGGGCAAGTATTGACTTCGGGTTCTTTGCGTTGAACTCCTCATTCAATTATTGCTATTTCTTCTCTCCACTTGAGGCACGAGCTAACGCTTTCCCAGCGATCCCCAATGCTATAGCCTCTACCTTCATCAATAGCCCATCAGCTATGGGTATCCTGGTGAGTAATGATAGCTTTGAAGCTCTAAATAATGCACAGGCTCTTTCACGATTTACTCAGTGGGCGGAGCCTAGTAGAAAGCACTTCACCAAAGCGCAGACCCCGCACTTCGTCCTGTTTAGAACCTCTGATGGTAGTAGGGGATTATTAGAGTCAAAGGCTTTGTGGAGGCTGGAGCTCAATCATACATTCTTGCAGATGTCAAGATAGAAAAAAACGACTAGGAGAATAAGATTATGTTTATGCTACGTACGTCAAGGATATATTTCACCATAGCCTTTTTCTTTACTCTTAGCCATAGCTATGCTGGTGATCTCGCCAAACTTGAAGGCTCAGAATGTGGACATAGGAGGTCGCTGAACTTTCGGAAGAAGAAGCCGATCAAGATTAGTGGTAGTATTTCGACCAGTGCCTCCTACTTTTCTGCTAAGCCACAGCAAGCACAGCAAAGCTTTACTTATCAAGTGTCAGGGGGCAGTTAATATCTCCGTTTATGAAACTCTTCAATATCCCCTTGTCTTTTTAATCTCAACAACTACGGCTCTAACTTCAGCTATCCATCTCTTCCTAATCGTCTCAGCCTGCACCCATCATATAAGTGGATCAAGGCACATATTGGCGATGTGTCGATGACCTTTAGCCCTTATACGATGAGTGGGCATCAGTTCTGAGGTTGGGGCTAGAGCTTACACCTGGGAAGTGGCAAATCTCCGCGATGGGTGGTCGATTATTACGTCAGGTTGACTTCAATCCTGAGTTGCCGAGTATTAGACCTAGCTACGAGCGCTGGGAGCTACGAGACCAAGAGTCGCTATGATGGAGATAAGTTCTTCATTGGAGGTACAGTGTTTACGGCTAAAAGATAAAGCTGGTGTTATCTCTTTTTGATGCCGATGCTCTTGGTGTAGTCCCAAAGCCAACCTTGCATTGGGTATCGAGGGAGGTCTTAGTCTCATCAAGGATCTGCAGTGGTCTTTTGAGTATGGTCTTAGTCTGATGCAGCAAGACCTCCGCACTAATGCTCGTCAAACTTATCAGTGCTTTTTAAGACTGAGCTTAGCTATGAACTAGTGGGTAATCATATCGGTCTTGCTTATGAGCGTATTAGTCCAGACTACGAGACTCTAGGTGCTTACTACTTTAATAATGACTACGAGAATTTAACAGTCAATTATAGTCGAAAACTTCTTCTCAGATAAACTAAGCCTAGCACTGAGTGGTGGGGTACAGCGAGATGACCTCTCCGGCGACAAGAAAGAAAAGAACAAGCGTTTTGTAGGCTCAGCCAATATCGGCTTTACGCCCAGTGAACGTTTTTTTCGCTATCGCTGTCGGCATCAAGCTTTCAGGGCATCGTAATATCAAATCTAGTTTTGACTACATCAATCAGCAGATGCCCTATGAGAATCTTGATACGCTGAACTTTGTACAGCTCAACAGCAGTCTTGACCTCAGCGCTGAACTGGCAGGTCAAGCAGAGTGAAGCACAAAACCATAGCCTCTCGGCAAGCTTAGGCTATCAAGAAGGCGCAGATAAACAGGAAGATATATTATGCCAGGTAAAGCTCACTCGCTTTCTTAACCTATCCAGCAACTATAGCGTTGATTTTTCAGCACTCAAGCTTGCTATAAACTTTGGAGTTAATGGGAGTAACAACTATGCTCTTCGTAAGAATATGTTCACTTTTGGTCCCGTACTTAATCTTAACAAGCGCCTCTTGAAAGATGCGAGTGAGTATGGGGCTAACATTATCTTATAATCAAACGCGCGATGAAGGGAACTACAGGCTAGCATATTCAACCTCCGCTATCAAGCGAGTTATCGGTTCCTCAAGCGACATAGCCTAAATGCTAGTTTGTCTTATCAGGGTCGTTCTTTCCATAACCTGCAGACAGCCCCAAAATCCTCTATAACGAGTCAAATTGCCTATAGTTTCTCATTCTAGGATATCATTCACCTATGCACATAAGTACATTCTTTAAAAACTCTTGTCTAGTCATCTTTTTGTAGCCTTTTTGTGGGCTTGTGAGAAAGAACAACTCCCAGGAGAGATACATCCTCAGACACAAAATGCCTATCAGAATATAGAGGAGGCTCAGGCTGCTGTCGAAGCTTTGTATCATCTTGGCTATCCTTCTATAGCCCTAGAGGCAGATGCCAACAAAGGTCTCCCCTTAGCTTGGTCTGTTTATCTCTCAAGACTCATTGAGAGTGAAGCTAGTGAGGGCTATTATCCCGATCTACATCAAGGGAAGGTGAGTAGCCCTAAAGTCCAAGAGCTTAGCAAGAAGCTATACACGAGTTATTTCGATGCTATTGAGCAAGCCGATACCATTATAGCACGCATAAATGACAGTCCATCTGTGAATGTCCAAGAGCAGGGAGAGACTACAAGGGAGGCTAAGTTTTTCCAGTACTTAATCGCTTTTCTCTACTTAGAACTTTTTGGAGCTCACCCCACAACTCGTACCAGCTCAACATCTGGGACAGAGGCAGCTCTTTATTCTTTAGTCATTAAAGATCTTCAAGATGCTATTGCTCGCTTACCCCATAAGACATTTATAGAGAATAAATCTCGAGTTAGTGCTTTTCATAGCTCGAAAGCTCTTTTTGGCGGAAGTTTATATCCAGATGAGTGGGTTGCCACTGCGAGAAAAACAAGTGGGCAGAAGCTACCGCTATCTTGAGTACTATCTTAGCATCAGGAAAGTATCAACTTCTAGGGACGTGGTCCCAGTGAAGATTTATCTGCCTACAATAAGTTGCGTCAAAACCCTATGGCTCAAGAGTACCTGCATACTTGGCAGGCAAAAGATGGTAGTTCGAGGTCTATTTTTCTCTTTTCCTAGCAAGGCGAAGGGCTGGAGTAATGTGAAGACTACTGTTGCCTTTAATGCTTACGAGCCAAAGCAAGCTGCTACAATCATTGTATGCAGAGGAGGATATAAGAGCTAAAGATAGACAGTTTTTTCACTCCTTTTTTAAAGTTCAGGAAGGCAATAAGACCATCTTTGAAGTCTTTAATCCTGCTCCCTACTTTTTGGCTCGCTGGAGAAGGGAATAGCCTTTCTGCTCCAAGGGTAAATCAGCTTGGAGACTATCGCTATGCTGAGATACTTCTGATGTTTTCCGAGGCTCTTTGCCAGTCTGAGGCTACTGTGCGGGAGGAAGTGGTGATGCCCTCCTAGATGTAAAGTTGAGAGCTATGCCACATTTAAACAGAGAAGAGGAAAAAGGCTGAGTTGATGGCTCTGGGCATAGATGCCTTCTTGCAAAAAGTCTGGCTTGAACGCTTCAGGGAGCTAGTCCTAGAGATGAAAATGGGATATGATATCGCTCGTACAGGCTTTTTATCCAAGCAAAGTGCAAGGTAGCACTGAGATAATTTTTATTCCTCTCACTGAGGTACATAATCCGAGTGGTGGAGCGCTGCCTAGGAATCTGAGGCTTCCTCTTCCGTTAAGCCCTACTCCTTGATCAGATGTTTGAGCTTAGCATCATTCTTAATTCGCTCGATCTCGCTTTCGACAAGACTTAGGATCTCTTGCTTCACGCGCTTATAGTTGGCTTCGATGGTCTCGCTGAGACTATCGGAGCCATCTTCGTTAAGGAACTCCGCAATGATGGGGATAGGTTGGTAAACCTTGGCTTCGGCTGATACCTTCACGACATCGACGACAATCTCAGCGTAGAAGATCTTCTGCTCGATGCGCTCATCGAAGTTGTTGGATACGGTACCGACGAAGATCCCTTTTCTCCTCTACAAGTCTTTATACTGCTGGTCAGAGAGCGTCACCCCTTTGATCTCCTTGGGGATGGATACTCGGTCAGCACGTAAGGCAAGGAGCTTGTTGGTCTGTTGGTCGATGGATACGTAGGCGTCGAAGCGCTCTCCTGCTTGGTGACGACTTCGATGGTCTTGCCTAGGTTGCTCGTCTTGAGGAGCCGTGCCTTATCCTCGGGGCTGAACTTGTAGCCCGTGTAGGGGAAGTCAAGCTGAGGCTCCTTGCGCATGGCGTGAACGGCAAGACCGATGTTGCCATCATCGTCGGTGCGGAACGCTAGGCGTGCCTCGGTGTAGATCGAGCTATTGCCGTAGGGTACTGCGATGGGGAGGAGGTCACTCTTCTGCCAGGAGAGCATCTTTTCGAGCGCTCCACTGGCTTCGAGGCTTCTCGCGACTGAGTAGAGGTCTTCAAGCATACGCCAGTCGATCTGTTCGGGATCAATGGCAGTGGTGCGCTTCTGCATGGGAAGGAAGTCCTCAAAGGACACTTGCTGTGATTTGATGAGGCTCTTCGGAGTCAGGATGGTGCCGGTTCTGCAAGGAGGAGCGAAGGCTCTCTACGCCTTGCTCGACGTTGCTAGCAAGGACCTTGTACAGAGTAGAAGCGAGTCGGGTCGTTGAACTGCTTGAGGAAGTTCTTCGTGAAGTTCTTCAGCAGTCCATCTTAGTTGTTGAACTTGAGGAAGCTACTCTGATTGGTGGCTCTCAGCGGAGGTCGTCTTGAGCTCTCCCTCTTCGTTGATGTCCGAGATGATGGAGAGTTTGCCTACCTCGGATGCATTCTGGACCTCTGTGCGGTCCTCTAGGACTAGTACGTAGTCCTCCATATGATTGTTGTCCATAATGATGCCAAATATTCGATATAAAATGTTCTGTATGGCAAATATATGGGCTGGTTTGATATGTAGATTAAATGCCTTATAAAGCGGGGAACAGCTGGAAAAAAACTGGGAACTCAAGAGCTGTGTTTGGGAACTTGTACTCTTAGTTAAATATACCTTGAACGTAACGTTGTATATTTGTATCAAAAAGGACTCGGTAACGTCTCCCTTGTTTTTATTCATATTGCAAGGGAGGCATCGTTCCCTGGAGAGAAGAAGCTGACCTTTAGAATGGGTTGGATTGGATTACGTGAGTCGAAGCTATCCAGAAGAAGTTAAATGACCGTACAGAAAGTGGCTTTATTGGAATGTTGCCTAAAATGAAGTCTTGAGGGTTCAATATGGCTCTCAAAAACGTAGCAAAGAGTACCTGGAGGTTGTGTGACTATGCCTCTTTTGATGATGATACAGCTATAGCTAGTACGTAAATATGATAACAAAGCTACTTGCTGAGTTGGACTATTGAAGTCTTAGCCATCGGAAAACTATACTGGTAGGATAAATGTCAATCCGAACTTAAAATGATGAAGACTAAGTTTACCTTAATAATTGATAATATACTTGGAGGTTTTCTCCCTGGAAAAAGTTTCTATTGAGCTATCTGAACGATTTCGAGAGCAATGAGTGGAGATATAGGCATTTCGTGAGGTTCGTTCTTGATAGCCTTTGCGAGACAGCTCTCTCAAAGATGGAACGCGATAAGTTGCCTACTTCGCCAATGTCGGCCATGAGTAAGGCTGCTAAGAATTTGCGCATTTCTGATGAACTAGAAAAAAGTACTTCTGGACTAGGTAGTGAGTTGGTAGAAATCCTCTTGTATGGAGTAATGCGTAGTCACTATAAAGGCTCTTCCTGTGGTCCCCAAAATCTACTACAAGCAGAATACTCAGGGATACTGCAAAGGGCGCAGACAGTGTCCACATCGTTATTGAAAATGATAGGACTTTTTTCTTTTTGTGGTATGGCGAAGCTAAATTCTATGTAGACTTGGACGAGGCTATCACTTCCGCAATATCTTCAGTCAAGGATACGATTTCAGATGATAAACTGCGCAAAGAGAATAGCCTTGTTACATCAATGAGTGATTTAGAAAGCTCGTAGCCGACAGAGAACTGTATAATAGGATAAGTACGATGTTAAGTTCGGATACCTCTCTTGATAGGATAAAGCCCATTTTGCATATCCCTATCTTGTTATTACATGAATGCCAAATTACGGCAAGACATAGTCAAATGACCGAAGAGTACTGTGATGAGATGAAGTCGTTCTATGAAACAAAAAGCACAAGTTTTTAGGAGGCTCAATAGGGGATGCGTTAATGTGCAGGTTACGAGCATATTGCATTTCATTTGATCCTCTTTCCGGTACCAATAAGGACCGTATGGTAAAAGCAATTTTATGATTTTGCGAAGGCTCTAAGAGAAGATTAAGCTATTCTTATGGGAGACATTTTTGACAATTGCAAGCGGATTAATGAACTCCTACTTCACGGGAAGGAGAAGGAGGCGCGAGATAGCCGTGATTATTTTGCTTCAAGAGCTGAAGGATAATCAGATTGAATATACCTCTTAGTCAATCATCTAATAGAGAAGTCGGATTATATCTCTACATAGATACCACAACTTCAGATTGGCAAGAACGATTTGTTGTGGAAGCATTTAAGGTTGATGCTGGATGTGGAAGTGAAATAACTCTTCACCGAGAACAATCAGCAGTCCTAGCTACCCTTCTGAGCGGAGAAAAATTTAGCAATTAGTGCTCCTACAAGCTTTGGGAAGAGCTTCATTATAGATGCATTTATTGCGATGAAGAAGCCTAATAATGTTGTCATCATAGTTCCTACATTAGCACTGACAGATGAAACAAGAAGACGGCTATATCGGAAGTTTGGGGAAAATTATAAGGTGATTACAACAACAGGGAGGAGCTGGGGAGAAGAATCTGTTGTTTTTCCTCAAGAGCGAGAACCTTATGTATGCAGATGAGATTGAGCGTATTGATCTCCCTTATTGTAGATGAATTCTATAAAGCAGGGACGATGCGTGGGAACGTTAATGCTTTGGAGCCTCGTGCCGCACAATTAATCGAAGCTATTTCTCTTCTAGGGAGAAAGGCTTCTCAGAAATACTTTCTTGCTCCTAATATCTCGGAACTAAAAGGGTAGTCCACTTACATCAGGAATGCGTTTTTATGAAGGTAGATTTCAATACAGTATATACGCACGTTGAAAAGACGTATGATAGTATATCTGGAGATAAAAAGGAAAAGGAAACTCAGAAGTTTGCACACTTAAAACGTATACTAGAGACTGTGGAAGGAAAGTCTCTCATATATGTGAATTCTCATTCAAGCCTTCAGAAGGTCTGCAGAGAAGATTCTCGAGTTTGATATTGGTATGGATACCTGCGATTTTCTTGACCTATTTGCTCTGTGGCTTGAGGAACATTATGAGGGAGAGTTATGTGCTTGCTCATCTTGTGAGAAGAGGTGTCGGGATCCATAGTGGACGGTTACATAGGGCTTTGGCTCAAATACAAATTAAGTTATTTGAGCAAGAGGTAGGCCTGAAAAATCTTGTATCTACGTCTTCTTTAATTGAAGGTGTAAACACTTCTGCAAGGAATGTAATTGTATGGTCTAATAAGAATTCAAACACTAAGTACGACTACTTCACGTACAAGAATATAGTTGGAAGAAGTGGACGTATGTTCAAGCATTTTTGTAGGAGAGGTGTATCTTTTGGAGGCACCCCCTCAAGAAACATTCCCTTGCTTGGAGCTTGATTGCAGATGTCCTTTTTAGAAAGAATCGATCCACAAGATTACTCGGACCAACTTACAGCTGAACAAATTGCAAGAATAAAGCAGAATGAGGAGGAGATGGATGCTCTCTTAGGGTAGGGTGAATATCGTAAAAATTATGAAGGAGATAGCTTCCTATGGTGTCTCTAAGTCAGTATTGGAAGATATCGTTGAAGAGATGAAGAAGCGTCCTGATGAATGGTCTAGGAAGCTTCGTGGGTTGTTAGACCCGACTCCTCAGAGATGGTACTACCCACTGTATCTTATGATGCCTCTTTTAAGGAAGGTGAAGTACTTCGATAGACAGGATAGAACCATCGTACATTTTATTCAAGCTCTTTCTAGAAGCTGGACTCAATCAATTCCAGAAATCTTGGATGAAGTCGCTGTTGATGGCATTGGGATTGAGGAGTATTTTTGACTTGGAGAGAATGGTGAGTTTTCGATTTCATTTCATTACTTCATAATATCAATGCTTTGGCAAAAGAGTGTTACCTTCAAATGTAGATATATCACCCTTCATAGTTAAGGCTTCAAATGCATTTCTTCCTCCTCTAGTGTTTGTCTTGGAGGAGTTTGGTCTGCCCAGAATGCTAAGTCGTAAGATTCAAAATACGGGAATACTAGACTTGGAAAGAACTGATATTTCAATCAATGAGGTTTTGAATGAATTCAAATCGATCGGAGAGAAGAAAATTATTGAGATTGCCGATCTTCCGAGATAGATCAGTTCGTTTTATCTAACTTCTTTTGAGGGAATAACGTCTACTCCTTAATCAGATGCTTAAGCTTGGGATCATTCTTAATTCGCTCGATCTCGCTTTCGACAAGGCTTAGGATATCCTGTTTCACACATTTGTTGTTGGCTTCGATAGTCTCGCTGAGACTATCGGAGCCATCTTCGATAAGGAACTCCGCGATGATGGGGATGGGTTGGTAAGCCTTGGCTTCGGCTGATACCTTCGCGACATCGACGACAATCTCAGCGTGGAAGATCTTCTGCTCAATGCGCTCATCGAAGTTGTCAGATACAGTACCGACAGAACATCCCCTGCGTAAAGGTTACTAATCTTGCTGGTAGGTATCAGGCTATCGAGCTGTGTGGAGATCGAGGTAGATTTATCGTTTCTATTGATGAGTGAGCGGACTGCCGTTGCTGTAGGACCTTCCCGAAGCGTTCGGAGAGGGTCTTGGCTGTCTCACCCACGACCTGACCGCTGAAGACGTTTTCCCACGGTGTTCTGAATCACCTTGCTCTCCTTATCGCCATAATCACGTGTGAGCTGTGAGAAGTCCTGAAAGCCTAAACATACAGCGACCTTGTTGGAGCGAGCTGTTGCTATGAGGGTTATCAGTACTGGAAGTAGATGGTTGGTAGCTCGTCGATGATGACGGAGGACTTAAGCTGCTTCTTCTTGTTGATGAGCTTCACGATGCGAGAATTATACAAGCCAAGAGCCGCAGAGTAGATGTTCTGTCGATCAGGGTTGTTGCCTACAACGAGGACCTTGGGTTCACGTGGGTTATTGATGTCGAGGGTGAAGTCATCGCCAGTCATTACCCAGTAGAGTGCAGGGGAGATCATACGAGAGAGAGGGATCTTTGCCGAGGCGATCTGTCCTTGGAGCTGGTCTTGTCGCTCCGCCTTCCCAGGCATCCATAAAGGGGGATAGATAGTTAGCGAGGCTCATCGTAGGCGGTGAGGATGGGGAAGATTTGGGCGTAGGGTCGGTTGAGGAACTCGATGGCGTAGGGGGAAGGTACAGTACCTGCCTCCCTGGTAGATCTTGAGGAACCAGATGATGGTACCAGCAAGATGATGGGTGACTCTACGAAGAAGTCTCCCTGCTTCTGTATCCGTGTCCGGTTCAGGTTCAGCGCTGATGGTGTAGAGCGGACTCGTAGGCATCGGAGATGTCCGTCGTGAAGGCAGGGTTGATGGGATTACAGCGATGCGACTTGCGCGGGTCGTCGAAGTTGATGACGAAGAACTGGGGCTTCACCTCATAGGCATCGAGGTGCCTCAAGAGAGATGGTTGTAGGCGATCTCCGAGAGGTCTGGGAACTTGTAATCGTAGATGTGCGTGGCGAATCCTTCTCGATCTGCTGTTTGATGTAATTATTGACTATAGCGAAGGACTTCCCTGAGCCAGGGGTTCAGTACACGTGGATGCACGGAAGGGATTAACAATGTTGATCCATCCCTTGTGCCATCGCTTTTTGTAGTAGAATCGGGTAGGTAGGTTGACAGAGTATTCGTTCTCCATGAGGCGTGTCTCCTGCATGAAGCTCTCATTCTCGAGGTTGAAGACGTCGTCCATGAGGTTGTTCTTGAGCAGGCGACTCATCCACACACCAGCCGTGAGGGAGGCAGATATACCCCACGGAGGGGGTAAAGATGTAGAGCGAGGCACCCCCCACCTTGCCGATAGGCAAAGCTAATAGCCACCAGTTCAGAAAGAAGAGAACAAAGCCTACAGTAAGCACTGCCCAAATCTTTGGCCAAGTAATGGTCTCCTCTTTGACGCCCTTGGTCCCGAGACAGGATAGTGCGAGGAAGACGAGGCAGAAGAGTTTCGTCCAGAGGATGGATGAGAAGAGGCTGGTCGTTCGCTGGAAGTTCATAAGAATCTTGTCCACGATAGCAAGTGTGAAGCCCCCAGGTAGGGAAGGCTTCATAGCAGAACCAATACGCATTGATAAGGAGGAATATCACGGAGAGCGCTCTACGTGAAGTCCGTGATTTTCCCGAGGGGGCTCTGAGGTCGTCTTCTTGTGCCATAGCTATAATCTTGTGAAAGTTAGAATAGGGAGGTTGGTTTTGTTCAGCCTTTTCTTCTCTTGAGCCTAAGCTGATGTCGCCTACGGAGCTTGCGTTGCCAGCTTGCTTCCTTCCAATCGTCGTTACCAGTTGTAAGAGGAAGATCTCCGATAAGTTCGTCTAATACCGACTCCATTGGGGTTATCACTTTCCTCCGCGAGGAGGAATACTGTGGAGCGAGGTCCTTGAGGGGCTATCCCAGAGGGATGATAAGTGGTATAGAGCTTTTCATCTAAGAAGCGATTCGCCTCAGGAGCTGAGAGTAGGCTTCAAACCGGTTGGCGGCATATCCCTTTCCTAGGCGCGAGCCATTGGGTGCTATACCAAAGGGTGTCATCGATGAAGGGTGATACCATAGATACGTCCGCCCTCACTTTTTACAGAATGAGGCAGCGTAGCCCGCTCTTCTCTAAGCTTGCTGAGAGTTCTTCTTCCGTCTGGGGGAGGTGCCGTGACGAGTACAGTACACGCAGGCGTATCCAGGGAGGAAGGGCTTAATTCTTTGCTTGGACTGTCTCATTTTTGTGCTGGAGAGCAGTGTATCCTACGCCTCTTCCAATCTTAGAGGCGTGCAGGGGCTGAGCAGAGCTTTATTGCCCGCCTTGCCTGTAGGGGGGCGTAGACGAAAGTGGTGTATTCTCTCTGCCTCGGTAGGTGTTCTTAACCTCTTCGATAGTCAGCTGGTAGACTCCTAGAATGGCTATGAATTCACCTAAGGAGCAGAAGTGGTAGTCTTCTAAGACCCCACGCAACGTTTGCGCGATTTCACTTCGGATATTATCCGAGGTTAAGTTTTTCTTGGGAGGTGAGAATTTGTCTTCTGCTCCTTACTGGGAGTGCTGAGGGATTAGTCCATACTTACGCTCCAAGTGATCGGTGATTCGTTTGCTGCGTCTGTTCTCAAACTTGTCGTTAATCTTCTCTCCATCGCTATTGACACGGAGTGATACGATGTGGATGTCTTCTCGCTCGATGTCGTTATGCTTAAAAGACGATGTGGGGCTGCTCGCCATAGCCGAGTGCCTGCATATACTCCTGGGCGATTTGTGTAAGCTGTTCATCGGATAGCTTTTTCGTCTGGGTGCGGATTAAGCGAGCAATGGAAGACCACATTCTTCGTGCGACACTTCTTAGGAATAGCTGCCTGCATATCGCTAAGCACTTCTTCGTAGGTATAGCCACCTTCAGGATTGGCATACAAGCCCTCAGCCAGGAGAACACTCGCGTCCCCAGATACTACCTTTTTGAAGTTGTAGCCGAGAACTCTAGCTAGATTTTTCGAGCTTGAGATCTTAGCAATCATCGCTTTCGGTAGTCTGAGGTTAGGGCTGATAGCTTGCTGCTCGAGGGTGATTATTTGCTGGGAGAACAGCTCTAACCGTTGAAGCATTACCTGTGCTGCCTTGACCGAGTGGTAGCTATTGATAGCCTTCACTGTTTTGGTTATAGAGGATGCCGATCTTATGTATTTGGTGATCAGCTGGGAGAGTTTCCGGTAGTACTCGACGGCGGATTTATCTACGAGTGATGATCTTAAAACTCTCGTCAAGGAGGCGAGGCTCGTACGAAGTCTGACTTCGTTTTGGCTTCTGATTTATGGAAGAGGGCGATCACTTTCTCTTGGTCTTTGGTGCTGGGCAGTCGGGTATCCCATCGGTCCCAGCGTTCAATCCTTTCGCTCATAACTCTTGGTGTGGTAATTACGACCTCAGGTGATTCTCTCCCCTCTTGGGGCAAGGGTCTTTGTCGGCAAAAACAGGTTTGTCGGACAAAGACACACCTTACCAGTAGAAAGAGTTGATTGAGATGAAGCATCCAGCCCTTTGGGGGGCTGTCTCCTTCGGTCGTGTTAGACGATGTTTCTATTCCACTGCAAAGTTGCGCCCTCGATGTAAGTGGCTTACTATAAGTGTAGTGTCCACTTTATCCTTGTCTTTCCCAGTCTCTTCCTTGACTCCCCAGAAGGGGGTAAATTAAGCTCTTACTTTGTAGTCAGAGCGAGCGATGGAGCGCTCGAGATATCGATTAATTAATATCTCGAGATCTCGACATCTCGAGATGCAGTCCTCGCGATAGCTTAAGTGATCTCCCGCTTATTGTCTCGCTCGTTATGGTAATTAGTTCAGTCCTTAATCGCTTGATATGCAAAGTTCTCGACCTCGACCTTTATATCTCGGTTTCTCCTCACAGAAGGGCGGTGTGGGTAAAGAGTACCTAGCCGAGATCCTCAGTAGTATGCTCTACTATGAGGAGGGTATCTCGCTCTTTGTCGTGGACTGTGATTTGACTCAGGACTCCTTCTTCAAGCTCCGTGAGCGAGAGAGGGACTATAGGAGAGGATCCAGCTCTGACGACTTATATGCAGGCTTACTTCCATAAGCTCCAGCGTCGCTCCTACCGCATCATCAAAGCACAGTACTCAGGGAGGCACTTGCTCAAGCAGAAGCTCTCGTTGCAAAGCACCCGAGGAAGGCTACCAGTTGGTTGTCTTTGACTTCCCTGGTCGCTGCGAGGGACGAGGGAGCTTCTTGAGGCTCTCGCTGGAGATGGATTATATCCTCTCGCCCCTGGAGCCCTGATATCCAGTCGATGGTTGCCTGCCTGAGCTATGCCAAGAGCATCCAGGACTTGGGTGTCTCGATGCAGACGGCTCGGATTAAGGATATCTGGCTTCTGTGGAATAAGGTGGATCGCCGAGTGCGCAATACGCTTGTCACGCATTACAGCAGCATATCCAGGAGGAGGTCTTACGCTCGTCCCCTTCCCGATTTATATGGCACATCGCTTCTCGCGCGGGCTGTCGATGTACGGGGCGCGTGGGATCTTCCGCTCGACTTACCTCCCGCCTAACAAAGCCCTTCGGTCGGGGACGAACATCGATGAACTAGCAGGGTGGCTCTCAGTGTACTCCAGCTCCCCACACCGACGACCGATGGCGACGATTGAAGAGAAGCGCCGTCGCTTGGATGCTAAGCTCCAAGAGATGGCAGAGGATGGAGTGCTCCAAGGTCCTTCGTCCGCTACAGCGGACTTTGATCCCATAGATGAGGAGCGAAGTGTGCCAGAGAGACAGTGCTACCGGCGCCCCCGATGCAAGTAGCAGCTTTAAGACCTTTAGAGGAGGTCTCCACGATCGAGGAATACCGTGCGAGTACTTTGTCCCTTACGTATCCGCGAGAAGACCTCGCTTTACGATGAATGCCGAGACGCTGGAGATCCTCCGCAGTGTCTTGCAAGACCTCCGTAGAGCGTGTGTCTATGGTGAGCTATATCGACAACATCATCCGTGGCGCCTCAGAGTACCGCGAACTCCTCAACCAAGCCAGTGCTAAGCAGCGGCGTAAAACGACGATCCCTTTATGATGACGACGATACTGCTCTGTGTCGCTCCTGTTGCTGGGCATTGTGTGGCTTATCCTTGGTATAGCCTACAGCTATGAGCGCTGGAGGAGCTTATCCTGTCAGAGGATAAGCCAGCGACAAGAACCCCGGCAGCGTGAGGAAGAAGCACACGAGCTGGTTGCTAAGTAGGGGCTTGACTACCCATATTATCCCTCCCTTTCTGCGTGTCTTCTGTGGTAGAAGAATCGAATATGAATGCGCCTACTTTTGCGGAGCAAACCGCTGAGGAGGAAGGCGAAGAACCGGTACGCGATGTCGAACGTCGAAGCTGGCGCCTCGAAGATGAAGAGCTGGATGTGGACTACACAATGGAGGTGATCGATGAGGAGGAAGTCCTTCGAGAGGAGCTGGAGTGGGAAGCTGATAGCGCTGAGAACTCACTTCTACGAGCGTTCTTTCCCGTGACCTCCTTCGCCTAAGTCAGTGGAGCCGTCGGGATGATCTTCTTGATGAAGAGCCCCCGATACGGTCTCCTCGTCGCTCAAAGTCTTCGGGGTACGGACCTCTTAGCGCAGTACCAAGCGGAGCTCCTGGGGCAGGAAGCTGTACACAAGAAGCTCCTTCAGGCTATCCGCGAGGCGGAGTCTGAGACGGAAGAGGACGCACCGCTTCCTCCAAGTCAAGAAACTAGAGCCGGCATTAGCAAGGACTCGACTATTACCTGTGATTCCCAGTAGTAGCAATCATTACGTGATCCTAGAATATGAACACAAAAGAAACTTTCTCTCCTGCTACTTGCCCTCTTCCTTTTCACCGTCATAGCGGATGCCCAAAGGCAATGGTATGGCAGGTATCAACGAAGCGACTAAGATGGTGACGAGCTACTTTGATCCAGGCACAGAAACTGATCTATGCCATCGGAGCTGTGGTAGAGAACCATCCCAGGGGCATCAAGGTCTACAACAAGTTCTCCTCAGGTGACCCAGATACAAGTAAGACAGCTATCTTGGTTTTGGTGCCTGTATCTTCCTCATCGTGGCAGCTACGATCCTGCGTTCCTTCTTCCTGTAGGTAATGGTAAGCTGGGAAATCAATAAAGGTGTAGGACGCACGGTAGAGTTTAAGGGCTGAAAGCGCAGTACCTCTTCCTCTTTGCTGGAGGCTTGCTGGCGACCTTCATCGTAGTGGTCGTCGCTCTACCTCCTTGGCGTCAGTCAGCTGCTCTGCCTCGGCATAGGCGTATTGGGTGCCTCATTTCTAGTGTGGCAAACCTTCGCTATGAACCGCAAGTATGGTGGCGTGGACTGATGAGAGCGGAGAGCGCTACGCTCTCATCCACGAGTACCTAGCTCATCGCCTAGCGTCCTACACTTATTTCACCGGCTCAAATCATTCAGAAGATGAGACACAAGAGCAAGACCTGTAGCTTGGAGTAGAAGTTCCCTCTGCTTGCTGTTGAGCAAGGCTGCTTGATCAGTAAGGATGCCGATATCACGGTAGCCTTTCGTGTGGAGCTACCTGAAACTCTTCACCGTGACCTCGGCGGAGTATGAAGCGATGCACTCTGCGTGGCATAAAGGTATCAAGGTGCTTCTAACTTCAGCATCGTACATAAAGCAAGACTGGTTCATCAGCGAGGAGTATCAGGGGATGAGCTCTCAGAGGAGAGCTTAGCTTTCTTGCACGCTCCTCGGAGCGCCACTTCCAATAAGCGTCCTTATCTCCAAGCACTCGGTCTATCTCTTCCTAACGAAGAGTAATAGAATACGTATGGCTCTGCAGAGCAACTTCTCTGTCTTTCTGCCGAGGGCGTCTTGTCCCGAAGGAGATCGAGGATAAAGAAGCCGTCATCAAGTTCGTGGAGGCGGTGGACCAGTTTGAGCGCATCATCAATGACACGCTGCTCCTTCGTCTGGAGCGTATGACGGAGGATGAGCTTGTGGGGACGGCAGACAGACCAGGGCTTTTTAGATCGCTACTTCCAGCCTCTCGGAAGAGGCGTGCTTCGCTTGAAGATATTCAGCTCGGAGCGGACCTTGTCCGCGTCGGAGATCACCGACTACACATACGCTTAGTGATACGGAGGATCTCCCGACGCGTGTCAGTACCGATGAGTACTATGAGCGGCTATCCACAGATCGCAGCGACTGCCGTCTGAGCTTTGCCTCGCCAGTGAGCTTGCTCCTTTCCTGCAACCATATCTACAATCAGTACCTCTTCATTGAGGATGAGTAGATGCAACCCTTGAGCGCTTTGAGAAGCAGGCGAGAAAGCGTACACTCTTTGGCACGCTATAGTCGGAAGCAATCAGATCAACGAGGAGTGGATACAGGAGTACCTCAATATAGCCCACTCTCAGGGCTTGACCTCTATTCGTCTTCACTTCAATGTGCTAGCGTGGAGTGAGTGAGGTAGAATCAGCTCCGCCAGATCAAGAACGATGTTGGCTCCGCTTTGGCTCTGATGGAGTGTAAGCCAGGGCACAATACCATCGATACGGCGACGCTCTACTGGGCAGGCATTCCAGGGGAATGCTGCGGGACTTCCCCTCGGAGGAGATTTCTACACCTTCATCGAGCCAGCCCTTTGCTTCTTCACGGTAGAGGACGAACTATAAGGATTCGCTCTCTCCTTTTGGTATCAAGATGGCTGACCGCCTGTCTGGGAAGCCAATTCATCTAGATATCTCTGACCTTCCGATGAAGAAGGGCATCATCACCAACCGCAATAAAATTCATCCTTGGTCCCTCGGGTAGTGGCAAGAGCTTTTTCACGAATCACATTGGTGCGGCAGTACTATGAGCAGGGCGCCCACGTCTTGCTCGTCGATACGGGTAACTCGTACCAAGGCTTATGCGAACTCATACACCGCAAGACCAAGGGGATGATGGGGTGTACTTCACTTACTCGGATGAGCGACCCATCTCTTTCAATCCATTCTACACCGATGACTATGTCTTCGATGTAGAAAGCTGCAGAGCATCTGTACGCTACTGCTTACCCTCTGGAAGTCTTCTGAGGAACGGATTACTAAGACGGAGGCAGGAGAATTGAGGCTCGGCGGTCAATGCCTATATCGAGCTTCTGAAGGCTGATCATCGTGTTGTCCCTGCTTCAACACCTTCTATGATACTTGAGAGATGTATATCGAGGAGGATATGAAGCAGCAGGGAGATCAGGTCACGCTCTCCGACTTCAATATCAATAACCTGCTTACGACGCTTAAGCGGTACTACCGAGGAGGGCGCTATGACTTCCTGCTGAACTCGGATAAGAATATCGATCTCTTGTCTAAGCGCTTCATCGTCTTTGAGATTGACCGAGGTGAAGGACAACAAAGATCTCTTCCCTGTGGTGACCATCATCATTATGGAAGCCTTCATCAATAAGATGCGTCGCTGAAGGGTATTCACAAGATGATCCTCATCGAGGGCGTGGAAGGCGATTGCTTCCCAGTAAATATGGCGGACTATATCAAGTACCTCTACAAGACGGTGCGCAAGTACTTTGGTGAGGCTATTGTCGTGACGCAGGAGGTGGACGACATCATTCAGTCGCCAATCGTCAAGGAGAGTATCATCAACAACTCGGACTGTAAGATCCTCTTGGATCAGCGCAAATGCAGTGACCAAGTTCGATGGCATACAGGCGATGCTTGGCTTATCGGACAAGGAGAAGAGCCAAATCCTTTCCATCAATCAGAGTAATGATCCCCAGCGCCTCTACAAGGAGGTCTGGATTGGTTTAGGCAGGATGCAGTCGGCGGTCTATGCCACGGAGGTTTCCTTGAGTACCTCACCTATACAACTGAGGAGACCGAGAAGCTGGAGGTCGCTCCCAGCAGTAGAGCGTCTTGGGGGCGATATTGAGGTGCGATACGCCTCCTTGCTCAAGAAAAACGGCAGAAGAAATAACCAGCTAAAACAACAGAAACAATGAAGAAGTACCTTTTTATGGCTCTCTTCGGATGGAGCCTTTTCACGCTACAGTACGTACTCAGTGGGTGGTGAGTGATCCCGTGAACTTTGCTGGCAATATTGCTAATACAGTCAAAGAGATTGCCACGGCAGGTAAGACCGTCAAGAATACGTTGTCTGGCTTCAAAGAGTTGAGAAGCTCTACAATGACACGAAGAAGTACTACGATGCCCTGAAGAAGGTCAATAATCTGATCAGGGATGCCTATAAGGTCAAGAGTGTGTCTTGATGGTAGGTGAGATCTCAGAGATCTATGTCAAGTCCTACAAGCCGCGTACTACAGGATAAGAACTTCAGACCCTCCGAGCTGGCTGCCATCGCCTCCCGGCTATACGAAGCTTCTGGAGCAAAGCAGGGAGAGCCTCAAGGAACTCAAGTCTGTCGCAGGGAGCAATGTCTTCTCGATGAATGACAGTGAACGTATGCAGATGATCGATCGCATCTATACGACGCTCCGAGAGTATCGTTCGCTCGTGTCATACTACACACAGAAGAACATCTCGGTCAGCTATGTGCGTGCCCTGAGCTAAGGGGATCTCTCAGCTGTTCGTAGTCTGTATGGCAGTGATGTGAGTCGTTACTGGTAGGGAAGGGGCTTATGGACTTTACGAGTTTGCACGAGCTGCTCCGCTCGACCCTATCAGGAGATGCTACCCCTGGCAGGCGAGATAGCGGGGGATTGCTAAAGGTGTTGCTGGTATAGGGTCTTTCTCTTCTATATGGTACTTCAGTATGGTCCTCTCTTGCTCGTGCAGAGCCTGTGGATGTCTATCCTCTCCTTCGTCCCTTTGTCCTTGGCTTCTGCATCAGTATTTCTTCCCTACGGTGGTTCTTGGGACGATGAATACCGTTCTATCTCCCATCGTGCAGGGAACGGAGTCTATGGTCCATAAGCAGGAGGGGACGCTTGCCGAGCTTGCAGTAAAGCGAGATAAGCTCAAGGAAGAAGCCTATCTCCGTCAATCCTGAGACTGCTTACCTGGTCTCCAATGAGAAGTTCGATCAGAAGATCGAGGAGATGGGAATTATCAGGTGAGGGATGCCATTACTATCGCGGGGATGTATGCTGAGCGCGCAGCGTATCAGACGAAGCAGTGGTTTATGAACCTGATTCGCTGATCTGATGGAGGCTCCTTTTTCAGTGCCGCCAAAGCTTGATCATCGATACACTACGCACCTTCATTTTTGATCGTCCTCTCCATCCTGGGTACTGTGGTCTTTTGGTATTGCTGTGTGGGATGGATTGTCGGGGGAACCATGATAGCGTGGTTCTCTCGCTACATCTCAGTTTATCTCTGGCTGCCCTGCATCAGCTCTATCCTTACGGCTCTGCTTACGAGATCAGGTCTTGATGATTCAGAAGGACATCTCCGCCCTGAGCGATCCCAACTACCTGCCTGACTCAGGCTCGATGGTATTACATCGTCTTCTTCCTCATTGGCATTGTGGGCTACTTCTGTGTACCTACGGTTGCTGGGTGGATTATTGAAGCCGGAGGCGGTATCGGCTCCTATGGGCGCAATGTCAATCAGGTGGCTCAGCGAGGGATGCAGGGGGCTTATGCAGGTAGTAAAGCAGCGGCTGCAGGGAGCAGGTGCCAGCATGAGGCAATCTTGGAGGTCGCACATCAGGGGTGCTTTAATCAAGGCTAGTAACACCAGAGAGAAGTATACACTATGGAATTCCAATCATTTAAAAGAATATCGAGACGGCATTCCGTCAGATCCGTCTCTACATCCTCCTCTTTGCCTTGCTCTGTGCTGGAGTCTGTGGCTATGCCCTCTATAGTTCCTACCGCTTTGCCGAAAGGCAGCGCGAGAAGATCTATGTCTTAGATCAAGGTAAGTCCCTGATGCTGGCCCTTAGTCAAGATGCCTCGCGTAATCGCCCTGTGGAGGCTAGGGGCGTGTCCCGTCGCTTTCGTGAGCTATTCTTCAGTATCGCCCCCGACAAGGATGCTATCGAGGAGAATATGTCTCGTGCCTTTGCCCTCTGTGATAAATCAGCCTTCGATTATTACAAGGACCTAGCGGAGCAGGGCTACTACAACAGGGCGATCTCGGGCAATGTCAATCAGCGTATTGTAATCGACTCGATCCACTGCAACTTTGAGAGCTATCCTTATGAGGTGACGACCTACACGAGGCAGTTCATCTTAAGACAGAGTAATGTCACCGAGCGAAGCCTGGTGACGAGCTGCACGCTGCAGAATTCGGTTCGTTCGGATGATAACCCACAGGGCTTTCTGATGGGCGCTTCCTTGTACGTGAGAACCAAGATCTGCGGAGCTATAAACGCTAAGACCGTATCTACTCGCTTTTCCCTCTATCGCTACTATCTCAGGGGTGCGCTCACTGGCTTCGGGCTTACTGTGATCGGCTTAGTCCTAAGGCTCGTCGATATGTGGTCTACGGTATCAGTGTCGTCTACCTAGCCTGCTCCCTTACTATGATAGCCCAGGTCGTCTTCCCTCGGAAGGCGGCACAGCAACCTCCTATCCCTAAGTATCAGCATCTGGATGTCCCTCTCCGTCCTTCTCGGCTGGATAGCCTCAGGGCGTGGACTCTCGAAAATTACTCATCAAACGATAGCACACTATGGATAAAAACAGCAAGAGCAGCTCCGTAAGGCGCTGGTCTTTGGCAGTCTAGGGCTTCTCTGCGCCCTCTCCCTTTGGTTCATCTTTGCTCCCTCGGATAAGGATAAAGCCGCCAGAGCAAGAGAACCAGACAAGGATATCCCTGAGGCAACAGTGCGCCAGCTCACCGATAACAAGCTCAAGAGCTATGAGACTCAGCGACAAGTCGGCTTCAGAGAGTGAGACGCAAGCTGAGATTGGGCGCCTCTCGGATTACTTTTGCCGAAGAGCCCGCCTCCCTTGATGCACAAGGGGCAGGGGCAGTATCCTCAACGAAGATTGAGGGAACTCCCTTCAGCGCTATGAGGAGAATAAGCGTCTCTTGAGCTCCTTCTATGCCACGGACCCTAATGCAGAAGAGCGTGATGCTTTGCGAGCTGAGAACGAAGATCTCCGTGAAGCTCTGCGTAGAAAGAGCGAAGAAGATGATGAGGAGGAAAAAGCAGCTCCGCCTGATGGAGCAGAAGCTATCAGATGGTATCAAGTACCTTCCCAAGGGCGGGAGCTTCCAGCCAAAGCCTTTCTTCGAGCAGAAGAGCGTACTATCGTAGAGCCAGAAGCAGAGAGCGCTCTTCAAGAAGTACAGGATGGAGATCCTTGCAGAGCCAAAAGCACGTGGTCTCTAGCTTGGCTCAGCCCGTGGTAAATTCAACCTTTATGCAGGAGTCACGGGAGTAGGGTGCGTCATCTAGGGCTTTCACTCGGCTCTCGCTCAAACCTCTTCTATCCAGCGTAATACCCTGCCCGTGGTGGTCGATCATACGACGATACTACGAGAGGGAGACTATGTGGTATCACGCCTCTTAGAGTCCGCCCATATCGGCGAGCTACGTATCCCACGACAGAGCTTGCTGATAGCTCAAGCTAAGCTCGAGGGAATCGCAGCATCTCCTCGTCAAAGTCTTGAGATCGGTGGGCGGATTATCACAATCAAGCTCTCAGTATATGATCTTGATGGGCAGGAGGATCTATATCCGGGGGGCAGAGCAGGTTTCTGCCCTGAAGGAGATGGGGGCGAACATAGGAGGCTCGGTAGGCACTTCCCTTCACCTTTGCGAGTTCGGCAAAAGATCAGATCATCTCCGAGGCAGCTCGTGGCGTGATGCAGGGTGCAAGCCAGCTCCTTCAGAAGAAGCTCCGTACTCTTCAAGTTACCCTCAAAGGTGGCTATCGTCTCTTTTTAGTTTCCAGTAAGTAAACAGCAAAAGCACTATAACAATGAAGCAATGGATTCTTTCCGCCCTGCTCTTCGGGGCGAGTATGACTACCGCCCTTGCTCAGACTACGACCGATAGTCTGAGAACCGGCGAAACTATCGTCCGCTTTCCACGGGCGATCTCTATCAAGGATGAGCAAGACCATCCCCACGGGGCGTGTGGTCTTGCCCTATGGTCTTGAGGTCACCTTTGACAAGACCTCGCACCTGATCTTCCCCTCCGCTATCCGCTACGTAGACCTCCGGGGCAACAAGCTCATCGCAGGGAAAGCGGAGGATGCGGAGAACGTCCTGCGTGTCAAAGGTAGCCGTGCGTAACTTTGAGACGGAGACGAGCGTGGAGTGTTATCTGTGAGGATGGCTCCTTCTATGCTTTCAATGTGAAGTATGCCGAAGAGTAGAGAAGCTCAGCGTCGAGATGGCGGACTTCTTGTCAAGCGTGGAGGGTAGGCTACCGAGCAATCGTGTCGACATCTACTTCAAGGAACTGGGGGTGAGTCGCCCATCTTGGTAAAAGCTGATGATGAAGACCATCCATCAGAATGATCAGCGGACAGTCAAACACATCAGGGGTGCGCCAGTTTGGGATACGCTTCCTCCTTCAAATGCCTCTATGCGCACAGTGAAAGCTACTCTACCTACATACCCGCATCGACAATGGGACGAACCTCCCTTACTCAGTAGACTTCATCAGCTTCAAGGTCGTCGATAGAAGGTGGCTCGACGTACAGTATCACAGGAGCAGGTCCTGCAACCGCTACGAGGCCTACCACGAGGTGACTCGGGTGCGAGCAGAAGGGTACGAGCGCACGGTCTTCGTGCTTGAGCAGTTTACCCTCTCCGAGGACAAACAGCTTGAGGTAAGGCTTTACGAACGAGGGGGCGGACGCACGCTGCTTTCTACCTCGATGAGGAAGACCTTCTTCTCGCCAGGAAAAATTGATAAGCTTCAACTCAAGTGGTAAGCCCTATGAAGAAGTTGTGTTTACTCCTCGCTTGTGCCGTCTGTGGGTTCTTCTCGGTAAAGGCACAGCGACTCATCCCAGAAGCAGCAAGGTTGGGGCTCATCGCGTCTGTGCCACTTATCAAGGAGAGAGGTATTTAGTAAAAAGGCAGTGGGGCGCTGGTGTGTCGCTTACGAAGTACCTCAAGCGAGCTAGCTATGCCTTCCTCTTGGCGGAATATGAAGTGCAGCGACTAGCGTATCGTGACTACTGACGTGCCGATGCGTGATATGCTTCTTCAGCTGGGCTATATGCAGCCGCTTCTCTCGGATAGGGGCAGAACATCTTTACCTACCTGAGAACTCTCTGCCCTCGGGGGCTATGAGGAAGTCAATGAGGGCAGATGCTCCTTCCTGATGGAGCGACGCTACTGACCGCTCACGCCTCGTCTATGGCGGAGCTGCATAGCTCCGTTGAGTGCTTCCTCTCGGATGAGCTGCTCCTCATCCTCAAAGCTCAGGGGCGGGTGCTCCTGAGAACTCTGATCTACATCTCTTTCGTCCCCGCCCTTGCCTTGGGACTGCGCTTTAACCTATAGACAGAAGACGAACAATGAAAAGGAAATTTGTAGAATGCGCTCTGGGCTGTGGGGCTACTTGCCGTAGTGAGCCTTTGTCTCCCTGCTTGTGACCGCAGAGCTGGAGGTGCAGCAGGCTTATGACTTCACGCTGGAGACGATGCCCCAGTCAGAAGGACATCCGCAGGGCGAAACGGCTGAAATACGATGCTCCCTCAAGCGGGCGGGTCGCTTTGCTGGGTACGCTATACACTTCGCTACTTCAAAGCGAGGGTAAGGGGATGCTGAGGTTGGATAAAGGGAGCAGCGCTCAAGCCCTAATGACCGCTATCCCCTAGCGCGAGAGGAGTTTCGCCTGTACTATACCTCGCAGTCAGCAGATCGGCAGACGATTGACGTGTACGCAGAGGGACAACTTCGGGAAAGTGCGACAACTGACTTTCTCTTTCAATCACAAGAAGGTAGAAGACGATAAATATCCACTGATAGATAGAAGTATTAGATATGTGACAAGGTGAAAATGGTGAAGTACTGTATCTTTGCCATTGCAAAGAAATAAGTTCATTATGAGTTTAGATATCGACTCCTTGAGAAGAGCTTAGACGCTTTTATATCCAAATATCAAGATAAAGTGTCAGAGCAAAAATGCAGACTCTGTCATCAAAGACTTTCAACAAAACTGGAGTGAGGTCATTCCATATCTTAATGATCCCAATGAAGAGGATTTAGATATCAAGTATGGTAGAGCTTTTACTTCTTTATTCTACGGCTGTCTGTCATTTTAGACAAAAGTCTCAGATAGAGACATTAATATTATGTCAACATATATGAGGGAGTTTTAATAAATGCGATGAAACAAAATATCGTTTCTCTCTGAAGGCTTCCCTGATTCGGAAATTTAAGTATATGTTGGCATCGACTTGATGAAGAAGAAAAAGCGATTATTGCTTTTTAAGAGCCATCTATACTATCTGTTGCAACAAAGTTCTCATACATCATACAACCCCATCGCCTATAAGTATAGGCCCTATACTGAATATCTTATCAAATCATTGGAAGACGAAATGATTGGATTAACCTCTCCAACCACTTTTAATGATCCTTTTGATTGTCCCATAATAGAGTTGCTCAACAACGATGAAAAAGTATCAGGGGCTAATTCGACAAGCATATAATGATTGTTTGAAAAATAACTGCTTTTCTTCTAACTTTTAAACTACCATATCCTGACCGTGAAAACGGTGAGAGTATATGGGAGGAGAAGCAGAAAGGGGTATGCAGGGTATTGTAACGAGCTAATGTGGGCTCATTATGCCGATTCTCACCAAGGAGTTTGCATTAAATATCATTTTCCGTTCTCATTAACTCAATTGGCTGGAAAGAAAGACGGAGTTATATGTTATTTCAAGGATGTAAGCTACTCAAGTCAAGACTTATATCAGTATTCAGAAAAAGATTCGAGTCAATCTATACGATGCGTTTTTCTTAAAAGGAGAGAAATGGAAGTATGAAAATGAGTTGCGTTTTCTCTTCTTTTGATATAGAAGGAAGACCTGGGTTTCATTCGATTCCTGCTAAAAAAACTGTATTGAGGCAGTATATTTTGGTTTGAAATGCCCTCAAGAGCATAGGGATAAAAATTAGAAATTCTAAAAGATAGGATTCATGAAAAAGTAGATATGCAGGGGCATAAAACCTCGTTCCCTATTAAGTTCTATGAAATGGTTATAGATAAACAACATTTTGGTCAAGTAGAAGCAAGAGAATTGCCCTCCCCTTAGAATGCAATAAATTATCTATAATAAAAAGTTTGTCTTTTTCTTAGGCGGATTTTGAGCTGTATCGCAGATGAACTTAAGCAGTTCTTCCTGTGACTTTCTTTTGGCTCCTTTTCCTTGAGTTGCCAGCTCGGTTCGAAGATAAGGAAAAAGCCCCCGAAGTGATTTGTTTAATCGCTTCAGGGGCTTTTATCCCTAGGGGATAGGTTTTAGGCTACGACTTTGTATCTGTTTTTGATGTTCTGATGCACGAGCTCGATGATGCGCTCGTGGTACTCAGTGTTCTTGTTCTGCAAGCCACGGCACTGGATGACCTGCATCGTTTCAAGCGATACCTCAATGGTTTCTACCCGCTTGCCCTCAATGCGAGCCGATAGAATTAGGCTCTTCTCCTTGAGGTGGTACTCATTGGTGAATACGCAATGGTGTAGAACTTGTCCTTCCTCGATATACTCCTGCACGCTCTCCAGCACTCGAGTTTGGATGGTACCATCAGTGAAGGCAACGCCAAAGAATGGGGCTTTGAGTTTTTGGAATCGTGCTTCATCCTCCTGCGCCTTCTGTCGTTTGTGTTCCTCTTGTTCTCGCTCTTGCCGGGCTCGCAACTTTCGGTGTACCTCGTCGTGGGCTTGCTGTAGATCCTGGGGGCAAACGTAGTGGACATTGTGCGTGTCCTTGCCTAATCTACGGAGCATATCCACATAGTCGCACCAAAGGGCGATGTCCGTGATGTCGTAGCCCCTGCGAAGTGTGATTTTGTAGGCTGGCCAATACTCATCTATCGTTCTTGCTCGGCTGAGGAAGTAGCGTAGATGCTCGGTACGTCCAGCTTTCATCAGGGTCTCGGCTCGGCTGTCCGTGAGGAGGGCAGGAATAAGGCTTGTGGGAGCGATGCCATAGCACTTGCCTTCAAAGCCATTTCTCTTTAGGGTATCGCTTAGCTTAACCTTAGGGCATAGAGGGCAACGAGCCACGAAGCGGTAGGCTTCGTTGTCCCGACGAATAGCCATAGGGCGAATAGTGAGGCAAAGCCATCGATATAATGCCCCCATCGTTCGCTGTACGGCGACAATCGACTACCTACCACGCTCATCCCACCAATACTGACCAATCTCCATAACGGAGGAGGTGGCTTGGTAGCCTTTCTCCATACCCGCAATAAGCAAGTACATACGCAAGACTTGATACCCTCCCGAAGTGGTCAGTACTGTGAAATACTGCCGTTGCTTTAACTTCCTCGCCCTTGTCGTTATGACCTCTAAGCCTGCCCCACACTGAGGGCAGGTGCAATGCTCAGTAGGCTCAATCATTTGCCACGAATGCCCACAATCCATACAAGTGGTCTTGCCCTTGGGTAGGCGATAGGCATAGTCTTCAATGCACTCACGGAATGTCCCACTGCCTCTGTGCCTTCGTTATGGGGCGGAGGTACTTGCTCTGAGTGAGGACAGCTTGCTCAAACTTGTTTCTCAGTTTCATAGCTACATATCAAATAGAGAGCTTGTTGAGGCTTGCTCACTCTCGGTGCTTGTCTTGGATTTTACTCGCTTCGGCTCTTGCAACCTGCGTAGCTCTTGGGCTTGATACTGCTGTATCGCCAGCTTGCGTACTTCGGCTTTTCTCTTCCTCGGTGAGGACTATGGTGTGATTGACGACCACATGGCGGGCGGCATGGCTACCCACTTCTAAATCGTCCTCATCATAGTAGTGTACCGCCATAGAGTAGATTTCATCGTCCTCAAAGCCGTTGCAACCACTCTGTTGCACCTGCTTTGGGATGTAGGTGACATGAGTCCTCAATGTTCTTATGTGGCTTCATAAGTTTGGGAGCAAACAGAGGGTCTGTAGCTGCTCGTAGGTTGAGGTACTCAGATATGGTACGAGTGAGGTGTTCTGTTCCGTTCATTGTCCTTAGTATTTAGGGATTTCTACAATCTGGTTGATGCGTCCGTAGAGGAGCTTACGTGAGGCTTCGTTCGGTCAGGGGCATAGTAATCTGCCCATTGTCCGTATTGCTTGACCAAGTACTTTTCAGCACATCAGAAGAAGTCAAAGCGGTAGCCCATCACGGGGACGGCAGTGCGGAAGTAGGTGTTGCTGTTCACGGCTTCGCATAGCCAATCCTTTTTCCTCACGGCTCATTGTCCCGCCACGATTGAGCTTCACACGCAGGAGGTGAGGCTTTACAGGCACAGAGGGTTTCCAAGGTTGCACCTCCCACTGCACGAACTTAGTCGCTACGGCACGCTCGCACGCCTCATTCCCAGAGCTTATGCGGTAATGAGGAGGAGCTATCTCCTTTTCTTTTCATCGAAGATCTGGTATTTACGTTCTGCTTATCCATAGTGACATTTTTTATGCGTCCAACGATCGGAGTATGCTGATTCCTTTTTCGAGCAAGATAGGGTAGCGGGGCGATGGTGGACACTAAGGTTTGGGAGGAAAATACAACCTGGAGCCCTCAGGGCGGAGGTGTGGAGATTTTCCTGCCAGCTCGCAGGCACCGACAGGGTAGCCCAAGCCCCAGTCCTACCTTTGCGAGGGAAAAGAAACAGCATCCGTCGCTTACGCATCAAGTGGAGCGGCTGGATGAGGAAGCGAAAGTGCAAAAGCCTATAAGTCGAGAGTAAAAAGGTGGCTACCTCTGAGAGATAGCCACTAGTCTAGAAAGTATGAGGAATCATCCTTGCTAAAGGATGCAGATCAGGATCGCCACGAAAATGGCTAGCCAGAGGAGGAAGCCGAGGATGGTGAAGGTGATTTGTAGGATGGTCCGTACTACGAAGCGTAGCAGGGAGGAAGCCCGCGATGATGGCTACAATCGTCACGACCTGTGGTGTGACGACTCTTGAGATGAGGTAGACGGCAGCTACGACAAGTGTCAGTAGAAGTGCCAGCTCAATGATACGTCGCCAGTCAACGGAGCAGGGAAGGAGACACCTGCCCCTTCGTCTGCTTGTCGGGAGGCGTACCCCTGATGAAGACGGGGCTGTGCGGATCGTGATTCATTGCTTGAGTATTGACATCTGAGGGGCATTCTTGAGTTTCAAGAGCAGGGACAAGATGCTTCGCGACACAAAAGAGCAAGGGTGCTTGCCTCTTGGCGTGTGGAGTGGAGCGTATATCTTGGCTCTTGACACTCGAGATGCCCTACAGTGGGATCTTACTCTTGAACGTATATCTCAGCCTTGTTCACGATGGGCAAGTGATTCTCCTCAATGAGCAGGACGATGGTACCTGTCAGCTCGGTGTAGAGTTGCTCATACTCACGACTTCCGTCAAAATCATCGCGGAGATCATGCTTTGAAAAGACCGCTTGAATGGACTTGTTGCCCAGAGGATAGGTGCGAGCTTATGGGGAAGGGGTTCAGGAAGCTCTTCGGAGAACTCCTGCTCTAGGATGGAGACAAGGGTGTCATACTTGGAGAAGTGGGTCCTGATGAGAACTTCACTGGCCATTGCCTCCGCCTCGAGGTGTGAGAAGCCCTGGGCTACGCTATCGCAGTGGGAGGGAGAGGGCTAGGTCAGTGCGTGCTCCGATGAAGGCGCTGTCAGTAGTAGCTCGGGATGATGGTCTCTGAGGTAGCCTTCCAGCTTGAGTCAGAGTAGGGAAAGCTCTTTCTTAGTCTGATTCATAATGGGGCTTTTGTTAAGGGAGAGAATGAGCTTAGAGGCTATGGCTTCGTTGAACTTATCGAGCTTACCTGCTAGCTGCTCCATATCGTGCTCGATCTTCTTACTTGTGATGCGGGCATGAGATCTGCGTGGTCTTGATGTTGGTATGCCCCAGCATCTTTGAGACGCTCTCCATCGGTACTCCTTTGCTGAGTGACATCGTCGCAAAGGTGTGGCAGGGCTAGATGGAGGTGAGCCGCTTCTGCAACCCGCACGTCAGCGATCTCCTTGAGGTGGGCATTCATCTTCTGGTTGGAGAGGATGGGGAAAAAGCTTCCCGTCTTTGGGAGTAGTACTAGGGCTATACTTCTCAATGATGGCTGCAGGGATGTCAGGAGGAGGATGTTACTCTACTTTTGTCTTCTTCCGTCGTGTCATGATCCATGTCTTTCCATTCATAGTGACGAGGTGTTCTCTTCTGAGGGTTTGCGACATCAATATAGGCAAGTCCAGTGAAGCAGGAGAAGAGGAAGAGGTCACGGACGAGCGCGAGGCGAGGGATGGTCAGCTCCTTGTTGGCTATCTTCAGGATCTCTTCGTCGGTGAGGAAGCCTCTGTCTACAGGGGTGAGGTGGAAGTGGTGATCGCGAAAAGGATCTTGGAGGAGATAGCCCCGCTTGAGGGGCATAGATAGTGACGGTCTTCAAGGTCTTCATCTTCTTGACCGCGGTGTTGTAGGCACATGAGGTCACTGTCGTGAGGGTATAGCTCGAAGTCCTGGATGATGGCAGGTGTGAGCTCCATCAGTCCGATGTCCTTACGCTTATACCTGTGTACTAGAAACTCGAAGAAGTGTTTACGCAAGACGCTGTACTTCTGCAAGCTCTCCTTGCTGATGGTGTCTCCCACGCGCTGACGGATGTCATCGATGAACTTGTCAAAGACAGGGTAGAAAGGTGCTGAACTCCTGGATTTGTCCCGAGGGTGAGGCGGAGCGGAGCTTGTCAAGCGAGATCGTTTGGTCGTCTTGGTACTTGTGGTAGAGGGTGGAGGTTGGCTGAGATGGCATCTAGACTAGCATTGACAGCGAGGGCTTCTGAGGAGCGCCCTTCTGCCAGCTGGTCCTGTTGTTCCACTGTGCCTTGTCTACGAAGATCTTCGTGGAGCCAAGATTG